>CEUS01127529.1_pt1 | contig 28576 bp, 21 predicted proteins | sample 427031 | NCBI WGS metagenome assembly CEUS01 (sample SAMEA2622837, study PRJEB7988) | marine metagenome | biome: marine biome (ENVO:00000447); feature: marine epipelagic mixed layer (ENVO:xxxxxxxxx); material: "saline water (ENVO:00002010), including plankton (ENVO:xxxxxxxx)" | depth 140 m | reverse complement strand
ACGCCGTGTTTGTAGCCAAAACTTAACAGGGTCACGAGAAGCTGTTTGTCCGGTCCGCCGAGTGAAAGATCCATGAACAACCGACGCAATTCATGAACAGTTAACTCGGAGGTGTCGAACACCTTGTCCGCCAGCTTTTTAAGTTTTTTGAGACCTTCACGTTCCCTTAGTATTCCGTCAAGAACCTGGTCAGACCCGAATGGATGAGGCCGACGAGTCTCGGAAAAACGTCTTAGTAAAACAGCGTCGGTAGCTTCAAGGAAAAGCAACACCGGCGCCAGTGAGGCCAATTCTCGGACGCCTTCCAATGCCGACTCGAACCCTTCCAAAAAATTAGGGTCTCGCATGTCGACAACCGCTGCGGCTCTCTTTATTGACGACGGTGTCCTGTCGATCATGCTCGAGAGGGTCGATATCAGTGCGACGGGAAGATTGTCCACGCAAAAGTATCCTAAGTCCTCAAGAGCGCGAATGGCCTCTGACTTTCCGGCACCAGAAAGTCCGGTGACTAGGACAAATTTGACTTCTTTGCCGATCATTGCAGGTTCACTACTGATCTTGCTCATAAATCGTTGTGTTACTGGATTACTGTCAACTGTTCTGATGACGATCTTCGAAAGCTTAGCAGAGCGACTTTGTGAACAAGCTCTATGTTTAGTCGAGGATTCCTAACCGTATTTGAGCTAGGCTAGCCTGAGCGCCTCCTCTGAGTCGACGGAGGGATTTTTAACTCATCTCGATACTTTGCAATCGTTCGTCTGGCCAAGTTCCAGCCGTCGTTCTCGAGTAATTTGCCGATCCGAGAGTCGCTCAATGGCTTCGTCTGGTTCTCACTTTCTATAATCTTTCTAATACGCTCCTTGATGCGAATCGAGGAGATGCCTTCACCATTAGAACTATCAATAGCCTTATGGAAGAAGAATCTCATCTCAAAGACCCCTTGTGGCGTATGAATATATTTATCGTTGACGACTCTACTAACTGTCGACTCGTGCATCCCAATGTCATTCGCTACGTCTCTCAGGACTAACGGTTGAAGAAACTCCATGCCGTTATCAAGAAATTCAGTTTCAAATTTGATGATACTAGTGGCAACCTTGCGGACGGTCGTCTGCCGTTGGTCAATCGATCTGATTAACCACAACGCCGACCTGAGGTTGTCTCGTATAAATGACTTGTCTTGATCACTGATTCCACTCTTCTTTTGCAACATCCGACGATAGGAACGACTGATTCGGAGTTGTGGTAGACCGTCTTCGTTTAGCTGAGCGATATACTCTGTCCCTTCTTTTTCAATATAGACATCGGGTATCACATATTGGGACTGAGGCTGGTTGTGACGCAGCCCAGGCTCTCCGACGAGACGTTCAATAATTTCAACGTGTCGCCTTGTTTCGGTTTCTGAAATTCCCAAACAAGTTGCCAATTCTTGAAACCGATGGGTTTGGAGAAGTTCCAAGTGGTTACGCACTATTGAGGCACTGTGAGTCTCTTCGATTCCCAGATGTTCAAGCTGCAGAAGGAGGCATTCTTGGAGATTTCGTGCCGCCACGCCAATCGGATCGAATTGCTGAACCACTCGTAAAACCTTCTCCACCTTCGACGCGGACCAGCCTCCCATGGCACCAATTTCTTCAAGGGAGGCGACCAATCTACCCTCGTTATTAATGTTGCCGATTATGACTTCAGCGATTTGTTTTTCGTCCTCATCGATGTTCACACCCGAAAGCTGCCATGTAAGGTGGTCAAATAACGACTGAGTGTTTCGGGTCCTGCTTTCGACGGGAGTCAATTCTCTCACTTCGGTCGTTACACGAGGGCGGTAACCATCCTCTAAATATTCCCCGAAGAAGTCTTCGTAGTCAGAGTCATCCCAGGGATCGGGTTCTTCCGAGTGTTGCTCATCAGACGTCTCAGCTCTTTCGGTACGGTCAGTACTTTCGACCGATTGGGAATATTCCCCAATGGCCTCCTCGACATCCTCTAACATTGGATTCTCAACCACCTCCTGATTCACCATATCGACAAGTTCCAAGCGAGACATGGGGAGCAGTTTTATCGCAGCCTGAAGAGCTGGCGTCAAAACCAACCTTTGAGTTTGCTTTTGTAACAGGCTGTGCTTAATAGTCATCTGTCGTCACAGAAACTCTTTGTTCATCAAACGCTTAAACGTGTCATAAGTTACGGTTCGTTTGAACTGTTTCGATCCTAATCAAGTCGAAAGTCAGCACCTAAATAGATTCTTTTAACTTCCTCGTCACACGCTAATTCAGCCGGCGTGCCCTTCTTGAAAACAGAGCCATCATGAACGATATACGCCCGGTCAGTAATTTTCAGTGTCTCCCGAACGTTGTGGTCAGTAATAAGTACACCGATTCCACGCTCTTTCAGATGAAAAATAATGTTCTGAATATCTGTAACAGCGATGGGGTCAATACCTGCAAACGGTTCGTCCAGCAAGATAAAGGAGGGAGACACCACTAACGCGCGAGTGATCTCGACACGTCTTCGCTCTCCTCCCGACAAAGTGTGGGCTGGTGATTTTGCGAGTGGCGTTAATCGCAACTCGTCGAGAAGCGATTTCACTCGGCCTTGACGTTCTGCCTTGCCTATCTTGAGGGTCTCAAGAATGGCCAAGATGTTTTGTTCCACTGTCAGGCCGCGAAAAATCGAGGGTTCCTGCGGTAGGTAGCCGATTCCCTTTCGAGCCCGAACGTACATTGGATCTGTTGTAACGTCGATTCCATCCAGAATGACAGACCCTGAATCTGGAGCGGTTAAACCGACCGTCATGTAGAAGGTCGTGGTCTTTCCAGCTCCGTTTGGACCGAGTAGTCCTACAACCTCGCCAGATTTAAGATCGAGGCTCACGTCGCGAACAACCGTTCTCCCGCTGTAGGATTTCGTTAAGTTCTGGGTTCGAAGACTGTGCATTTACGGTGTCTGCTCCGAACAATTGCCGCGGAGAGTCTCTGTTCGAACTTGTGACTCTCCGTCGACTGACACAGCGTCACCGACCGATGAAAACGAAAGATTCCGCCCCGTTGTTTCACGACAGACTCCCGTTTGGCTTTCAGTCATATGAACCGGCGAGCCGGTCATGACGTATTGGCCCGTCGTGTCGTTATAAACAAGTGTCTCACCCGTGACGGTCCGCCCCGGCATTATGAGCTTGACCATTCCTTGTGCTTCAATACGACCGAGAGTCCGACTGTCGGAGTGTAGAAAAATGAGGATTTTATCGGCAACCAAATCGCTTTGAGGCGCTTGAAGTCGTGCCCCATTTTCGTAGGTTGCTATTCGTGATCGGTCGTCGAAACTAAAGAAGTTCGCCTGTCCCATGACCACGGCGTCGACGCGACGGCCGTTCTCGGTATTCCTCTGATTAACAATTGACCGTGTGTTGACGGCGCCGATAATCGAGATGCTTCCGTTGGTTTCGTCAAGAATAAGTTCATCGCCTGTGAATTCTGTTTCGCCCTGCCATAATCTGGCTTCCAACGAGTAAGTCACGACTTCGGTCTTTCCGTCGTATCTGAGTTGACCAGCGGTGGCATAGGCAGGTTCCTGTGTATCTAACAAACCTGGTCGCTGGGGAGCATCAACTGCCTCGTCGACAATCGCTCCTAATACACTCTTGACCTCTGATTCAGCTGTGATGCTTCCATCTGCCAGTTCGATATAAATCGAAGTAGCTTGAATCGACCCTCGCCGATCCTCAATCCGAGGCGATGTTGCCGAGTTTAAGCTCGTCAAAAGGCTGATTCGACTGCTTGCCGGCGAATATCTCGCCTCGTCGCCTACACCTCTAAGAGTTTTGTTTTCAAAGGACACGTTCCCTTGAAAATGGGCGCTGCCCAGTCGCGTCAAATTCTCCAAAAACACTGCAGTTAGGCGATCAGACGTAGTCGTCCTAAGGCTGATATTTTCTCCAGAGCCTAGAGACTGTTCTTGAAATCTCACGTTTCCGTCGAATTGTATTTGGCTGAGTTCTGTGTTGCCCTGACTGGAGGCTGTGAGCAGATCGGCACTTACCTCTTGATTTTGTATCTGTTGATTGACACCAAACCTAAGGCGCACGTCGTCTCTGGCCGTCACTTCCTCCAATTGAGAGCTGTTCTCATTTAGGTCAAGCACAATAGTTTGACCGTTTATCCGAGTTCCTGGCGAATTGTCTGGCCCGGCCGTCTCCAACTCGGCATAATCAGTCAAAGTAGTCGCATTAACGGTTTCTCCGTCGTCCAAGTAGTCAATTTCTATGTTGCGAGCCGACATCGTTCGTAGGCCGCCTGGTTCAGGATTTGACGCCTGAATTATGGCTGACTCCATCAGATTGACTCTTTGAAGCAAATTGCCCCGTCCTGTGGTTGTGATTCGAGCTCGCTCGGCCATCATCTCTTGATCGACGGTTTCGATCTTTACTCTGTCTTCGAATTCCATGTATTCGTCGGTCTGTGCCAACGTGGCCGACCCGGACGTTATTCGTGTATTTGTAGACGCATTAAGAAGGTCAACATGAGCCTGATCTAGCAGCCGTAGTACGTCGCGATTTCGATCGTATTCTGCACCCCGCCCGGCCGCATTCATATCGTCGCGCTCAAATTTCGCGGAGCCGGGCATATGAACAATGCCTCCGCTATCGAGATAAGACGCTACCCCAGTTTGAGCCGAGAGACCGTTTGACGACTCCATCTCGACATTGCCTTGCAATTCGACCTCTGATTTGCCAGCATCGACGATCGCGTTATCTCCGGTTAGAACAAACCCGTCGCGATCGTTCCGGTCAGCAATTGTAATCTGCACATTATCAGCGAGTCGCAATGAACCATCTCGATAGGTGTCTTGTCTATCAGCAACGACACGAAGGTTCTCCCCAAGAAGATCCGCCTGTAGAATCCGACTGCCACGAGTTTGAATCACAGCTTCCGGATCACTTCTTTCCACGCTGATCGTGTCGTTTTGGACTGGGCGTTCCCTCAAGCCTGACGTGATTGCCGCAGCCACCACTAACACCAAAAGGATCAATCCAGCCCGTAGTTTATTCCTCCACCGATTCATCTCATTCACTTTATATCAGCAATATCTAGTTGAATAAAAGTCTCCCCACCATAACTATTTCTGCTCAAGGAAACCAAGAGTTGGAGATCCGACCGCCGTCCACGAAACTCACTGATCCGACCAGCAGCTCGCCAAGCCATAGCTCGAAAATTGTAACCGTCCTGATTAACGGTCATTCGAAGATGTGTGTTCTTGATCACATGTGGTCCGTTAACGATTTCAACAGAATTCACCTGAAATATTGGTTTCGCGTTTTTACGTCCAAATGGTTCGAGTGTTTCCAATTCGTCCATTAGGGCAGGAGTAATGTCAGAGAGTCTTACTGTCGCATCAATTACAAAAGACCGTGACAATTGCTCTTGGTTTAGGTCTCTGTTCACGACGTTCGATAAACGTGTTCGTAGTTCCTCTAAATCCTTGGCTTGAATCACCATTCCGGCTGCCTGGCTGTGTCCTCCAAATTCCTCAAGTAGATCTGCGCACTCTTCTATTGCATTGAGGAAGTGAAAGCCCGGCACACTCCGAGCGGAACCATACGCTAGACCACCTTCGATTGAGAAGACTATGGCGGGGCAATTGAATCGCTCCTTCAACTTCGACGCCACTATCCCGATCACACCACGATGCCAGCCTCTACCCCAGGTGATCAGCAACTTGCTATCACGAACATCAGGATTGGACTCGATCAATCGGAGTGCCGCCTCAAACACTTGGCCCTCTTCGCTTCGACGACGAGAATTCTCGCGGGCGAGAGTTTCGGCCAGAAGTTTCGCGTCGTCCTGGTCTGTGTCTCCCATGGCAAGTAGTAGTCTCACGGCTATATCTGCACTTGCCATTCGCCCAGCGGCATTAATTCGTGGCGCTAAAAGGAATCCAATCTCGTAACTACTGATTCTCTTCTTGTTCAGTTGACAGGAATCTATCAGTGCCTGCAGACCTTTGGAGTTACGGTCCTTAGCGAATTCATTTAGACCCAGTCGAGCCATTACACGATTTTCGCCTTGTAAAGGGACCACATCAGCAATTGTTCCCAGTGCAACTAGCTTCAAGATAGGCGATAGCCAGTGGTTATGATTGGTGCGCTGGCAGAGTGCTTGAACCAATTTAAACGCCACACCAACGCCCGCAAGATTTTTGTCCGGATATCGACAATCTTGACGATGTGGATTGATCACGGCTAAGGCTGAAGGTAAAGCATGCCCTGGTTGGTGATGGTCAGTGATAATCAGGTCGACGCCTACAGCTCGTGCTCGCTCAGCCGCGACTGTGCTCTTAATACCGCAGTCGACGGTTACAATCAATGTAGTCCCGGTTTCTTTTAGATGATCAATACCTTTTGAACTAAGACCATATCCATCGGATAGTCGATTGGGTATGTGATGGACCACGTTTGCGCCAAGCAGCGAAAGAACTCGGCAGATAATGACGGTTGCTGTCACTCCATCCACGTCATAATCCCCGTGGACCGCTATCTGTTCATGCTGCTGGATCGCTACGAGAATTCGATCGACAGCAGCCTGTACATCCGTCATCCTAAACGGGTCGTGCAGTTGATCTATGGTGGGGCGCAAGAATAAAAGCGCCTCAGATTCACTGGTTATGCCACGGTTTACAAGAAGACGAGCCACCAGGGGATGTAGGCTGAGACTATTTGCAATCTTGTCGGCGATTGAAGTGTTCTCCGGTGAATGTTTCCAGATGGACGGCGCGGCCATCATCTGACTGATTCGTTTCCCTCTCTTCGGCCTGTGCCAGACTTCACTTTTTGATTTTCAGTTGTTTTCCGTGGGCCACCAGTTCTAGTCGTAAGCCCCACATCTCCCATGCGACGATATTTATCGTACCGTGAATTTAGAAGCTCGGCTATTCCTGTTTGACTAATCGCACTCAAATTCTCAACTATGGATTTCTTAACGATTTTTGCAGCCGCTTTACTATCCACATGTGCGCCACCAAGTGGCTCCGGAATTATCTCATCGACAACTTTTAGGTCCAGCAGGTCACTCGCTGTAATCTTCAACGCTTCCGCCGCCGAGACTTTCTCTTCTTGATCTCTCCAAAGGATAGCAGCGCATCCTTCCGGAGGAATCACGCTATAAATTGAATGCTCCTGAATTAACACACGGTCGCCGACTGCAAGCCCTAGGGCGCCGCCACTACCGCCTTCACCGCTGATTACGACCACGATGGGCACTTTAAGTATCGACATTTCACGAAGATTAGTCGCTATCGCTTCGGCGACACCTCGCTCCTCAGAGTCTAATCCGGGATAGGCAGCTGGAGTATCGACAAAAACAACCACCGGGCGTTGAAATTTTTCAGCCAAATGCATTGCTCTGAGAGCCTTTCGGTAGCCTTCAGGCCTAGCGTAACCAAAATTTCTGCGAATATTGTCTCGGGTTCCACGGCCCTTCTGATGTCCCACGATAACCACGGGATCCTTGTCAAGGTACGCTAAGCCGCACACAATCGCAGGGTCATCGCCGAATCGTCGATCGCCATGAAATTCGGTGAACTCTGAAAATATGTGGTTAACATAATCAAGTGTATGTGGGCGATCGGGATGCCTAGCCACCAACACCCGTTGCCAAGGACTCAGATTGGCGTAGATTTCCTTCCTGAGGGTATCCAGTTTTAACCGAAGTTGCTGCAATTCTTCATGGCTTTCAGATGTTCGCGGACGAAGCTTCAGCAATTCGATCCGTTCGACGATAATTTGAATCGGTTCTTCGAAGTCCAAACTATTTGTAGACATAGAGCGGTTTAAAAGTTTCAAAGCTCAACACTACACTCTTCGAGCTGTGCCCTCTCCACAAAGACTCTCAATTTCAGCTACCAGTAGGTCGGAGGCATCTACCTTTGTCTGCGCCAGGCTAGTCCTAACCCGAACAGCCAAATGGTCCTTTAGGTCGATTTTGATCGAAACCGGACTACTTCCAGGATACTTAGAGAAAAGTTGTGCCAATTCTTTCAATATCTCTTTTGTGTGAGACGGCGTCGCAAGGTAAATCTCAAGAGTGCGGTCAGGCACATCCGTTACGGTCTGTAAAGCTCTAATCTGACTCGCGGTAAGTTTAGAGCTCTCGTCGTCCTTTTCGAGTCTTCCATTAACCACAACAAGTTTGCCGACCTCGACCATTGTACGATACCTAGTGAACGCCTCTGGAAACACCACAGCGTCGACGGTTCCACCCCTGTCTTCAAGTGTAATCACCGCCATCGGACTCCCCTTTTTGGTCATTAACGGACGCACCTGACTGATGATGCCAGCAACGCCTACGGAGCGTTCACTTCTAAGCAATTCCTCAATCCGTTTTACTCCAGCCATTCGAAGAGCCTCTGCGTACCGATCGACCGGGTGTCCACTCAGGTAAAGTCCAAGAGCTTCCTTCTCGTAAGCTAGCCGTTCGCTCTCGGTTAACGAACCAACAGATGGAAGTCCAATATTGCCTGCCTCGTTCGCTGGGTCTGATTCCGCAAAGAGTTCGTTTTGACCGAGGTCTCGATTTTTCTGTCGACGGTGTCCATGTTCTATTGCTTGATCAAGTGTTGTTAGAAGCCATGCTCTTGCCAGCGGTGGGCTATTGATACCTGCTGTAGCCGCCAAAACATCGAACGCTCCAGACTTTGCCAAACTCTCCAATACTCGCTTATTGACCAGTCTCAGATCTACGTCCTCACAGAGTCGATTGAGAGACGTAAGGCCGGATTGTCTCTCTCGAGTCTCAAGGATTGATACGATGGCGGCCTCTCCCACATTTTTGATTGCTGCTAGCCCGAACCGGATACCCGAATCGGTTACCGTAAAGTTAACGTCACTATTGTTTATGTCAGGTGCCAATATGGGAACCTTCATGTCTCGGCACTCTCCGAGATAGATTGCAAGTTTATCCGTATTCTGGCGCTCTATTGTTAGTAACGCGGCCATGAAGTACCAAGGGTAATTCGCCTTTAAGAATGCTGTTTGATATGCCAGCAGAGCATAAGCAGTCGAGTGACTCTTGTTGAAACCATAGCCCGCAAAATACTCAATGAGGTCAAAGATCGTGTTCGCTTTCTTTTCTGAAATGTTCCGCTCGACCGCGCCACTTACGAAGCGCTCTCTCTGAGCTTCCATCACTTTCGCGTCTTTCTTACCCATGGCCTTCCGTAAGACATCAGCTTCGCCCATCGTGAAGCCGGCCAGATCGTTAGCAATGCGCATCACCTGCTCTTGATACGCGATCACGCCGTATGATTCCTCAAGAATTGGCTCTAGTTGCGGCACTTCATAGGTTATAGAAACCTTGCCATGCCTACGTTTAATAAAGTCGTCCACAACTCCACCGCCGAGTGGTCCAGGGCGGTAGAGGGCATTAAGAGCAATTAAATCATCGAAGCGTTGCGGCTTCGACTTTCTTAAGGTCTCTCGCATTCCAGAACTCTCAAACTGAAACACCCCTAGCGTCAGACCATCGCTAAATAATCGGTACGTCTTTGCATCATCCAGTGGAATATCTTCAAGTAAAAGTGTTTCGCCAGTGCCAGATTTAATTTGATCTACTGCATACCTCAACAAGGTGAGTGTGCTTAAGCCTAGGAAATCCATCTTCAACAAACCAACCCGCTCGATTTCCTTCATTGCCCACTGGGTAGTAATTTCATCCTTCTGTGTCTTATATAGCGGTGCAAATTCAGCAATTGGTTTTGGCGCAATGACCACACCGGCGGCATGGACAGAAGCATGCCGCGTTACACCTTCGAGTCTCTTGGCGACATTTATAAGTTCCCTTACGCGTCCGTCCTGTTGCCACAAAGTCTTGAGTGTGACGTTTTCGTCCAACGCTCTGTCCAGGGTAATGTCAAGAATGGGTGGAATCTGTTTGGCGACTTTGTCGACGTCGGCGTATGACATCCCCAATGTCCGCCCGACGTCTCTAACCACCGCACGTGCCTTCATCCGTCCAAAGGTGATTATCTGGGCTACGTTTTCACGACCGTATCTACGTGTCACATATTCAATAACTTCCCCTCGCCGTTGTTCGCAAAAGTCAATATCGATGTCTGGTAGAGTTACCCTTTCCGGATTAAGAAATCTTTCAAAAATCAGACCAAACTCGAGAGGATCGACATCCGTGATCTGCAGGCAATAAGCTACTAAACTTCCAGCGGCAGACCCGCGACCCGGACCAACTGGAATCTCATGATCCCTGGCATATCGAATAAAATCCCAGACAATCAAAAAATAACCCGCATATCTCATCCTCTTGATCACGTCGATCTCGTAGGCTAATCGGGCTCGGTACGCGTCTAATGGATGAGCCAGTACGCCTCGAGCAATCAGGTCTTCAATGCGTCTGAGCCGGTTGTGGAAACCGTCTTGGACAATCTTTTCAAAATAATCATCCAGGCTGTAGCCTTCCGGAACATCAAAATTGGGGAGATGATTCTCGCCTCGACTAAGATCCACGTCGCAGCGGTCGGCGATCAGCCTCGTATTCGCCAATGCCTCTGGAAAATCTCCAAAGACGGCGGCCATCTCTTCAGCCGATTTCAAATAAAACTGATCACCATGGTAGCGAAGCCGTTGACTGTCTTGAACGTTCTTCCCGGTGCCGATACACAACAAAACATCATGAGGATGCGAATCGGCCTGCCGCAGGTAATGGACATCGTTTGTGCAAACCAGCGGAAGGTCAAGGTCCTTTGAAATTGGAATTAATCCGTCATTAACAATCTTCTGTTCGGGAATGCCTTGATACTGCATCTCCAAAAAGAAGTTACCTTTCCCCAAGATGTCCCGAAACGATGCAGCCGCCGACAATGCTTTCTGTTCCTTTTGCCTGGTAATTTGAGTAGCAACTTCACCCTTCAGACAGCTGCTCAGTCCGATCAATCCCGCGTTGTGGGACGCAAGAATCTCCTTGTCGATTCTTGGTTTGTAGTAGAAACCTTCGGTGTACCCCGCAGAAACGAGCTTGATCAGGTTGTGATAGCCCTCGAGGTTAGATGCCAGCAAGACAAGATGATTTGCGGTGTCACCTGGGGTGCCTGTCCGACTTCGGCGGTCTCCATTAGCGACATACACCTCGCAGCCCAAAATGGGTTTTACCCCTCTTGCCCTGGCTTCATCATGAAATGTAATCGCCGAGAAGAGATTGCCATGCTCGGTAACGGCCGCCGCTGGCATCCTTCGCTTCTCAACCTCATCAAGAAGCTCACCAATGCGGCAGGCGCCATCCAGTAGCGAGAACTCTGTGTGAAGATGAAGGTGAACGAAGTCTTGCCCTATTCCCATTCGATCGTCGCCGGTGGTTTTGAGCTGATGTCGTATACAACTCGATTAATACCGTCTATTTCATTGATGATGCGAGAAGACATCTCTGCTAACACTTCGTGCGGCAAGCGAGCCCAATCCGCCGTCATTCCATCTCGACTCTCAACCGCCCGTATTGCAACAGTTGACTCGTACGTTCGCTCGTCTCCCATCACTCCGACTGATTGAACTGGCAAGAGCACGGCGAAAGACTGCCAGATACTTCTGTATAGCTTCGCGTTGCGAATCTCATCCGTGACGATGGCATCGACCTTTTGCAGAAGAGCTACCCTAGCTCGGGTCACCTCTCCAAGAATGCGCACCGCGAGTCCAGGCCCTGGAAACGGCTGCCGCCAGACTAACTCGTCATCCAATCCGAGTTCTGTGCCTAGTGCCCTGACCTCATCCTTAAACAGTTCTCGTAGAGGCTCTATCAGGCCGAATGGCAATGATTCCGGAAGGCCTCCGACGTTGTGATGACTTTTGATCGCAGCCGATGGTCCCACCACCGACGTGCTCTCGATGACATCAGGATATAGCGTGCCTTGAACCAGGTGGTCCACTTTGCCCAAGCCAGCAGCACAGCGTTCAAACACCTCAATAAATGTCGTGCCAATAATCTTTCGCTTATCTTCTGGATCCGTGACGCCGGCCAGACGGTCCAGAAACAATTCTCCAGCATTCTCACAAACAACTCGTAACTTGAGTTTGTCGACGTAACGCTGTTGAACCTGTTCGGCTTCGTTTAGTCGGAGTACTCCGTTATCTACGAAGATGCACGTCAGCCGGTCACCGACTGCGCGTTGGACCAAAACCGCCGCGACGGTAGAATCGACACCGCCACTTAATCCACAAATCACCTGCGAATCGTCGTCGACCGAATTTCGAATTCGGTCGGTAGCCTCCGAAATGAAGGAAGCCATCGTCCAGTCACCCTTACAGCCACAGATGTCCAAAGCGAAATTAGACAGAATTGTGGTTCCTTGTTCTGTGTGAACAACTTCTGGATGGAACAGTAGCCCATAAAGTCGCTTCGTCCGCTCCTCCATCGCGACGACTGGCGCATTGGCACTTTGCCCAGAAACACGAAAGCCGGTTGGAAGGTTTGCAATGAAATCGCCATGACTTGCCCACACATGAAGTCTCTGGGATACATCCTTAAAAAGGAGGCTATCAGCCGTCAAGTTGACCTCTGCGTGTCCGTACTCCCGTTCTGGCGCACGGGCCACGGTTCCACCTAGCGTGTCGGCCATGAGCTGCATCCCGTAACAAATACCAAGAATCGGAACGCCAAGATCAAACAGCCCGGGCTGGCATTTTGGAGCGTTTGGTGACGAAACACTCGACGGTCCACCAGACAGAATCAAACCCGATGGCTGCTGAGCCGAAAGACGGTCGGGCGAGATGTCAAAAGGGACGATTTCCGAATATACGGAAAGCTCACGAAGACGCCGCGCTATCAACTGGGTATACTGAGATCCGAAGTCGAGAACGATGATGCTTTGATGTTGGTACACGAGGAGCTATAACCTCACCCTACTGGAAGGACTTGCCTGCAGAACTCGCGCCAGTAAATGGAGCTATTATAAGACGTGAACGTTCGCGGCACCACAATATCTTGTCCGTATTTGGTGCGGTGTGCTACTACATTCCTGCTGTGGTGCGTTCTTTCGGCCCACCCTGTTAGCAATAGCGAAGACTTTCCTGACTCTTTGTTTCCGCTACAGCAGTATTGGTCTGTCGATTTGGGGTCTCCCCCTACGGCGGCGCCAGTTTTTGACGAAGAATCTGCTTACGTTCCGCTCGAAAACGACACGGTCGTCGCGATCACTCTTATAGATGGCACTATTCGCTGGAGTGTGACTGCGTCGACAAAGTTCAGTCCAGCCGTCGGCAATGGAATCATTGTTGTCGCTGATAAAACTCGGCTGCAGGGTCTTAACCCGATCGACGCCAGTCATCTCTGGACGCGTGAGATCAATTCTCCAATTTCAGGACCGCTCTTGATCACCGCTGGCTGGCTAATTGTTAGCTTGGAGAATGGTGAAGTGGTCACGTTTCGAGCCTCAGATGGCGTTCATTTGTGGCGACAAGAGCTAGGTGGAAAATTGATTGTTCGTCCCTCTATTGGAGGCGATGAGTTATATATTCCAGTCGACGACGGCCGCGTTGTCTCATTAGATCTTGCGTCGGGTCGAATCTTGTGGGAGCGAATGCTTGGTGGTCGCCCTGAAGAGGTCTTGGCTCTCGACGACCTTTTCGTAGGAACCACTGATAACTATTTCTATCGGTTGTCAACTGAAGACGGTCGAACGATCTGGCGGTGGCAAACGGGTGCCGATATTGTTGGTCTTGCTGCTGTGGACGAAGAACGCGTCTTCTTTGCGTCGCTTGACAACATTCTTCGGTCCCTCGATCGTGATTCGGGTGTTCAACAATGGCGTCAGCCACTTCTAGGGCGCCCCAGTTCTGGACCTCAGTTGATCGGTGACCTCGTCCTGGTTTCTGGTATCGCTCCAACGGTAACCGCGTTTAACACGGGTTTGGGTTTGCCAGCAGGCATTTTGACCAGCACGACCGAATTCGCAGCGCCGGTCCACATCTTAAGACGTCCTTCACCACTAGCTCCTGGCCTAGTATTAACCACGGGCGATGGTCATCTGGTAGGCTATTTTAAGGCGACTGGACCGCAGCAATTTTCACTGCAATCTCCACCGCCTCCACTTCTTCTTTTACCCAACCTCGTGACACTAGAAAATATACTGTCTTTGTCGCAGCCGCGACTGAAGAAATCAAGCCCTTTTTAAGTAATTAACTACGGGCGCGTCTTGTCAGGCCGAGCGTTGATTGCCATCTAGCTCATCATGTCGGTCGGCCATTCGTCTACTCAATCGCCACTGTTTTAGCTGATCAACTAAAAACCCAATCGGGCCTGAACCGAGGTAGGCATATGCCATTAAAAGTAAGACAACTTGCGGTTGTGCTGCAATTGCGGCAATCACTCCAGCTATCACGATGAGTGATAGAGAGGAGCGTCGTCCTTCAGGAATGATTGTTGTAATGCTCAGAAAACGAATGCGACTCACCATGAGAATCGCGGGTATCAAGACAAGCAAGAGAGCCAAGACGAACTCCGTCTCACTCGTCAAAGCCTCAGGATAGGCGAATACCGTAGCTGCAAGAACGCCAGCGGCCGGTGGGCTCGGCAGGCCTACGAAATGTCGTTTGTCGGTCGTTTTGCCTTGGATGTTAAAGCGTGCGAGTCGCATTGCCGTGGCGGTCATGTAGATAAAGCCAACCGCCCAACCAATTCTGCCAAACGGCTGTAGGCCCCATGCAAATACAAGAATCGCTGGCGCTAGTCCGAATGAGATCACATCCGCCAACGAATCAAATTCCTCTCCGAACTCACTCGTAGCGCCCGTCAGTCTCGCTATCCTGCCGTCCAGAGTATCGAGAACCATTGCAAAACCGATCAATGGAGCTGCCGTACCGTAGTCTCCGCGCATAGCCAAAAGTATGCTCGCCCAGCCGAGAAACATATTTGCTACGGTTAAGAGGCTCGGCAACAGGTACACGCCACGGCGAAACCGACGTTTGGGCGGCGGAGAACCAAATACAGAGAGAACCTTAGCCATGGCTCGCCTCATGAGATTCCGTGGAAATTGAGCCAGAATCCGAATTCAATCTTGCTATCACGCTTTCCCCGCCTCTGACATTCTGGCCAATGGCGACTTCGAGATGTGCATTCATCGGCACGAAAACATCCATCCTCGAACCGAACTTCATAACACCTAAACGTTCACCTGTAGTCACGTCCATCCCTTTAGATAATCGGCATACTACACGTCTCGCGAGTAAACCGACAACCTGGCGGCAGATCACGATCTGGCCATTATGATCGATTCGAATCTCGCTTCGCTCATTCTGGCTGGCCGCCTCCTGTCGATAAGCAGGAAGGAAACGCCCGGCGCGATAATTGACATCTAGTATCCGACCACCAATCGGGGTTCTGTTTACGTGAACATTTAATGGCGAAAGAAAGATGCTGACTTGTTTCCACTGACCAGGTAGACCGCTATTTTCCTCAGCAACTCCCGCGTGCATAATTCGACCGTCGGCAGGCGACACGAGAATATTGCCGTGCTCCGCCACGGTCGGAATCTGACGATCGGGATCTCGAAAAAAGAAGATAAAGAAGAGTGTCAATATTACCAGGGCTAACGCCCAGCTGGTCCGACCTAGTAACAACAGAAAGACTGCCGGTAAGAATGCACCTAGGATGAATGGTAGACCCGCTCGATCAATTCCCATCTACGATGTGGATTGGAACGATGACTGCATTCCGAAGCCTTCCGTTCAGCTGCGTACCGTCGGTTCCAAGTTTGCTTGGTCCTGCTCGCCAGCATGCGTGCGATAATGGCGCAGGATCACTTCCATTTGATCCTTTAGTTGCAGCTTCCGCTTTTTAAGAGTCGCTTCCTCCACTACGTCCCTGCCTGAGCGATAAAGTTGCGCTGATAACTCGTTTATTCGGTTGTCGAGTTCTTGATGCTGATCGGCTAACTGACGAAAATCTTGATTATTCTCCAAAAGGCTCTGACGCATCAGATCGGAACTGCTCATTCAACCTCCTTGAAGTCTTCGTTGCCCGTTACGACCGCAGTCAATTCTTAGTGCTCGGACAGTTGTCCAACTATTCGACCGGTGGCGGAATTTATCATACGGCGATGGACGTTTCAAGAGATTATGGTAGGTATACCGGCTCTATCTAAATATCTCTATAATCCGGCGTCCTACTCGGTTCGGCGTTGTTCACGGGCAAGCTCTGCATCCGGTCGTCTAACGTAAAGTGGTGTAACAGAATGGGCTGGCAAAGCCTTATCAAAACCGAAGGACTCCGCAAGAATTCCAATAATCGGCGCTAGAGGAGGGAGTTCTGGAATTAAAAGCACATTACCTTTTAGATAAGCAGTAATGATAGCGTCGTCCTCCACCAGTCCATCTCCCACAAACATAATCGGTGGCTGTCTTAATCGGTGAGACCATCCATTCAGAATGATTTCAGGCGTTCCCACACGTGCTTCCTCCAATTCAACTAAGGTTCCATCTTCAACAGCGTAAACAGATGCAAACACCTCCCCACGGTGACCATTCATCCACGGTACGATGACACTTGGCCTTGAGTGCGGTTCCGCTGAGTCAAAACCAGCATGTGCCACGGCTTTTAAGGTTGAGATAGGAACTATCCTTCTTCCGCTCACGAGTGCTAGTCCCTTTACGGTCGCTAGGCCAACCCGTAATCCTGTGAAAGAACCGGGTCCAACACAGACTGCAAATAGGTCGATCTCTGTCAACGCTGTACTGTGTTGGGCTAGTAACGTTAAAACGTCGCCCGGAAGACGTTCGCTATGAGCCTCTGTCGATTCTCCAGATAGGCACCCTATTACCCGTCCGCCGGATACTAGGGCCACGCTCCCTCCGCGCGTGGAGGTATCAAGTGCCAACGTGATCAAATTCGTTCTCCTTGTATAGTTTTGCTCAGCGACGCCCTGTCGCTGTCTCGATCTTCGAACACTAGTGTATCCTCCCGACTGATGCCACTCCGGCCGAAAAAGACGAAAGCTTCGACATCGGGTCCGACACCAGCAATGCGTCAATATCTCGATGCAAAACGAGAATATGCCGATGCTGTTGTGTTTTTCCGGATGGGTGATTTCTATGAAATGTTCTACGAGGACGCAGTTACCGTATCGCGGGTACTTGATCTGACACTCACCTCACGATCGAAGAGCCACGATGGCACTGAGATACCGATGTGTGGTGTTCCTGCCCATGCGGGTGAAGTTTATCTCGGAAGGCTTGTCAAGCAAGGTTTTCGTGTCGCGGTATGTGAGCAGGTTGAAGACGCCCGGCACACCAAAGGAACGAAACAACCCGTTCGCCGAGAAATCGTAAGAGTTGTCTCCCCAGGAACCTTAACGAATCCAAACGACCTTGAAACAACAGAACCGGTGTTCCTCATGGCTCTGTCGGCAGTTGGGTCGACGTTCGGCGCTGCCCTCATCGACCTATCCACAGGAGAGTTTACGGCTGCGGAATATTCCGGTAAACATGCTTCACAGTCAGTTATTGATGAAATGGCCATCATCGGTCCACGTGAGCTGTTGGTGTCTAGTGATCTTGACCTAGACGCATCGTTTTCAGAGCTATCTAAAACACCTGTCGTGATAACAAAATTAGACCCCTGGACGTTTAGCCATGATTCTGGCTCTGAATTGCTTCGAGAACAACTACAAGTTCTCTCCCTCGATGGATTTGGCCTGACAGATCGAGAAGCCGCAACCATGGCCGCTGGGGCGCTCATCCACTATCTTCGCGATACTCAAAAGGTCGAATTAGAACACGTTCGATCAATCGTCTTCCGTGCAGAAGCTGACCACATCTTAATTGACCCAACCACTTTTTCTCATCTTGAAATCATTGCCAATGAGACAGACAGGGCCGCTCCGTCAGTGTTGGGAGAGATCAATCAAACCGTAACCCCGATGGGTGGCCGTTTGATTCGGGCATGGTTGCAAAGGCCTTTAAATAATAGTGAACGGGTACGTGGACGACTGGACGCAGTCGAAGAGTTTTTTCGGGAAGCAACGAGTCGAACGAGATTTAGAGAGGTCCTAAAATCCATTCACGACCTTGAGCGCCTCGTGGCGCGCGTGGCCTTGGGGCGGGCGGGGCCTCGCGAACTCCTGGCACTAAAGGAATCGCTTCTCAAAGTTCCGGCCGGCAAAACTGCTGTGGGCAGTCTGCACTCACCTTTGATTCGCAGCCTTGTGAGTCAGTTGGATGAAGTAGTCGAGGTTCGACAAGCAATTGAATCTACGCTAACCGATGATCCTCCGAGCCTCGTTCGTGATGGTGGAATAATTCGGACAGGCGTTAACCAAGAATTGGACGATCTGCGAGGCATAAGTGGCAACGCTAAACAAAGTATTGCTGAAATGCAACAGGCCGAGCGCAAGAGAACCGGAATTGCTTCATTAAAGGTGGGTTATAACCGAGTCTTTGGCTACTACATTGAGGTCTCTAAATCCAACCTAGACGCCGTTCCTGACGAATATCATCGGAAACAAACTATTGCCAATGGCGAAAGATTTATCACGCCTGAATTGAAGGAGTTTGAAAAGCTGGCGCTCGGAGCAGATGACCGGATTCTAGAAATGGAACAAGTTCTGTTCGAAGAGCTACGCCGCAAGATTGCTGGAGAATGCACACGCCTACAAGCAACAGCGGGCGGCTTTGCCGCCCTCGATGTCTTGTCGAGCTTCGCCGAAGCCGCCGCCATCTTAGGTTATACAAAACCTAAAATACACGACGGGGACGAGCTGCGAATCATAGGGGGACGACATCCAGTAGTTGAACGGAGCCAACCCGATAAGTTCGTTCCTAACGATACCCTATTAAATACAGACGCAGACCAAATAGTCATCCTGACTGGTCCGAACATGGGGGGGAAATCAACCTATTTACGCCAAGTCGCCGTGATTAGCCTTCTGGCTCACGCGGGATGTTTTGTGCCTGCTAAGAAAGCAGAAATTCCTATCGTTGACCGAATATTCGCTCGCGTGGGAGCATCTGACAACATCGCAAGGGGAGAATCCACGTTCATGGTCGAGATGCAGGAGACAGCGAAGATTCTACATAGCGCCACAAACAGGAGCCTCGTCATCCTTGATGAGATCGGACGCGGCACAGCTACTTTCGATGGACTAAGTATCGCATGGGCGGTCGTCGAAACGCTGGCTAGAAATTCAGGCCGACGGCCGAAAACACTGTTTGCGACTCATTATCATGAACTCACCGACCTTGCTGATTCGATTCCGGGAGTAGTGAACTATCACGTCGTTGCCAAGGAGTGGAAAGAAGACATTTTGTTTCTCAGAAAAGTTGAACTCGGTCGTTCAGACCGAAGTTACGGTATTCAGGTTGCCCGTCTGGCTGGTCTACCACAAGAAACGGTGTCTCGCGCGAAAACGATTCTGGAGGCACTTGAACACGACGAGCTATCTCGCGATGGACGACCAGCCTTCAGCGTCTCGACAGAAAAGACTGCGAACAGCACCGATCAAATGGGTCTGTTTCGTTCGTCGCTGCCGAGTGAATTCGAAGTCAACGAAGAGCTTCGAGCGATTGATGTGGAGTCAATAACACCACTAGAGGCCATCGCACTTCTTGCCAAATTGAAGAAACGTCTCGAAAACTCTTAGCCGCAACGATAACTATGACAAAGAAATCAACATTTCTGAAGAATCCGGTCAAGCCATTCATCATGCAACCTAGTCAGAGCGCGACCGAAATCCTTGAGCAAATGGAGCAGATCTCGTTTCAAGGGAGGAATCTTGGTATCGCTCATCGTGTGTGGCAACGAATGGTCGCCGATGACGTTCTCATCTTTCTTGGTGTCGCTGGCGCACTAAGCGCCGGTGGGCTACGCATGATCATTGCTAATTTGATAGCTCATCGCGCGGTAGATTGTATCGTTTCGACTGGTGCGAATCTCTATCATGACCTTCATGAAACTCTTGGCCACCATCACTTTATTGGATCTCATAAAACTGATGATGGCGCACTGCAAGAACATCATATCGACCGGGTGTACGACACCTATATGGATGAGGATGAGTTCATCGAAAACGACAACTGGATCGCTCGGTTTACGACAACGCTCGAATCAAGACCCTATTCGACTCGAGAATTCTTACATAAGTTGGGTGGTCATCTGTGGGAAGAGACCCATGCTGAAGGTATTCTTACGGCCGCATTTCGATCCTGCGTCCCCATTTTCTGTCCAGGTATTGCCGATTCGTCATTGGGCATGGGATTGTCTCAAGCTCGAATGATCGACAAGAGTAAGGGCCAGATTGACGTAATTGAAGATGTCTCAGAATCGGCAAATATGGTGATCCAAAAGCCGCGGACAGCTTCAATTGTGCTCGGCGGAGGAACTCCGAAGAACTTTATTAATCAGGCGAGCGTCCAGGCCGCTTTCTACTGCCCTGGTATCCCTGGACACCAGTATGCGTTACAGATCATTACTGACTTTCCCCACTTTGGCGGGGCTTCGGGCTCCTCACTCGACGAGGCTCAAAGTTGGGGAAAGCTGGCTGCCGATGCTGATCACGTTTCTGTGCAGGCGGACGCAACCCTAGCGCTTCCTCTTTTAGCTAGTGGAATGCTCACTAGCGCGAAGGAGGAGTTGGTTGCTCGCCGGCCGCCGTCATTTGGCCTGTCCAGCCGCGCTCTCGTCGTTGATGGCATCACGCTCCCAGTCTCTCAGTACGACACATCAACCACAGAATAGTTGGGCAGGCGACTGGCACTCTATTCATTTCGACTCGCACAGTCACGCTGGTTCCTGTTGAGTGAGACAATGTAGGGTGCCAAGGCCCAGTACCAGGTCTCCTGCGTGTATGCCAATTACTTCACGAGACGGGAACAATCTTTCTAGCTGGGTAAGAGCAACTCTATCGTTAGGATCATTAAACGTCGGTACAAGAACCGATCTATTGGTAATGTAGAAGTTCAAATAACTCGCCGGTAGACGCTGGTCGTCAAATCTAACTGGTCGAGGCATGGGAATTGGCACGATCCGCAACGGTTTTCCATTTGTATCCCTCATGCTCTTGAGTAGCTTGTAGTTGCGATCGAGTGGCTGGTAGTTAGTATCGTTAGGGTCATGTTCAACTGCCGCAACAACGACGTTTGCAGCCACAAAACGGGCCACTCCATCGATATGACCATTGGTATCGTCGCCAGCAATACCACCGCTAAGCCACAATACCTTTTTTACTCCAAGACTAACTTTGAGTGAATGCTCAATCAATTTCCGTGGAATTCCAGGATTGCGAACTTGCACTCTGCCGAGCAAACATTGCTCAGTAGTCAAGAGTAGCCCTTGGCCGTTTACATCAATACTTCCTCCCTCCAACACCACATCTCGAAACTGACCCGAATCTCGAATACGTATAGGAAAACGAGTTATCCTGCGAATCTTAGCTATACGAGCGGGCACTGCATTGTCTTGCGTCCACGCTCGATAACGAGCCCACCCATTAAACCCCCAATCTGTCAGAGCGATCGAAGCACGCCCCTTCGAAGCCCTTCGGGTTACAAAGATTGGACCGGAATCTCGAATCCATGACCTGTTGGTCTGGATCACATAGAACTCCACCCGCGAGAGATCCGTACCAAGTTGAGTAAGCGCTCTCTCTGCATGCCGTCTAGTCTTCTGGTCTTGGACTATCAACGCTACCCGCTCACTATTCGTTATTCGCTTAATCACTTCGGCAAAACACCACCGAACGGCGGTCGTCTTGATCTCCCAATCCGCGCGATTGTGGGGCCAAACCATCCATGTCGCTCGATGTGGCTCCCATTCAGCCGGCATCCGAAAGCCACGTCTCGTCGGAGAAACAACGGTTTTCCCAAAGTCCATTACCGTAGTTATCATGCGTGCTATTTCGCTGATTTCGAGGGTTCCAGCTCTGAATTCTCAAGAAAGCGTTTACTCAGTCCTGCGTAGCTATCTATACGTCGGTCACGAAGAAATGGCCAAGCGCGACGTTGTTCTTCCAAGACCTCTCGACTGCAGTTCGTAACAACCACATCGCCATGGGTATCCGAAGCTGACGCCAGTAAATGCCCCGTCGGGTCGCAAATGAACGATCGTCCCCAGAAGTCTAGGCCGCCGCTCTCAGAGTCCTCATGGCCGACGCGATTAACAGTGGCGACATAAACGCCATTCGTGATGGCATGGCCTTGTTGCACCGTAGACCACGCATTCTGCTGGCCCTCCCTGACATTCGGCGAATCGCCGGGAACCCATCCAATCGCCGTGGGGTACAAGAGGAGTTCGGCACCACCAAGCGTCGACAATCTCGCGGCCTCCGGGTACCACTGGTCCCAGCAAATCAATACACCAAGTTTCGCAAATTGCGTATTGAAGACTCTATAGCCCAAGTCTCCCGGCGCGAAATAGTACTTCTCGAAGTACTGCGGGTCATCCGGGATGTGCATCTTTCTATACACACCCACAATTTCTCCAGTTGCATCGATAACAGCAGCCGAATTGTGATAAACACCAGCAGCACGTTTTTCGAATATTGGCACGACTAGAACAATTCCGAATTGTTTCGCCAGCCCAGAAGCTTCCTCCGTCAGAGGTCCTGGAATCGGTTCAGCGAGATCAAAATAGTGGCTGTCTTCTACTTGACAGAAATATTCATGGGCGAAAAGCTCCTGCAGGCAAATAACCTGCGCGCCAAGTTCGACCGCCTTTCTTGCTCCCGCGAATGCGCGTGTTACGTTATCTTTCCGCACGCTCCCGCAGGCCATCTGAACGAGACCAACGGAGAATGTCGGTGAGTCCATCGCTCGCCCTATGAGGCGCCGACAGGAAACTGCCTAAGGGTTTCGACTTTTTGCAGTGCGTCGGTGTAATAAATAGAAACGGGGAATTCTTCGACGACTCGATTAAATGCCGCGAGAGCATCGTCCGATTGCCCCACAAGTTGATGGGCGTGGCCCAGCCTCATTAAGACCGCGTCAACCGGGACTAACGACACCAACGAACCAATCTGACGCTCAAATAACAGAATTGCTTCGCTCGCCTGACCAGTCAACAATAACGCCTCCGCCAGACCCATTAGGCTCATTTGTCCGTAAAGCTCATCCCCAGCGGCCGTCATAACCTCTCTATAGTGTGGAACCGCATCATCCGCTCGGTCGAGAGCGACCAACACTGCAGCCGCCTGATATCTGGCCGTTAAACCCTGCGGAGTACTGGGATATTCGTCGGCTGCCAAAAGTAGCTGACCCAGTGCATCTTCTAACTTGGCCTCAAGCGAGGAATAACTTCCTGGAGGTTGGACAAATTCATTCGCAGCGGCGGCTGCCTCTTCCGCCACCGGAGTTTCTTCGCCCTCTGCTTCAACGGTCGACGTGTCATCATCAGGGTTCACGACAGGCGCGACAAGCGTTTCCATTGCTTCGGCTAGGAGTTGGCCCGCCCTCTGTTCATTCATCTCGGTTACGGTGTAAAAGCCGGCAACGCCGATCAAGACGGTCAGAACGCCTCCTATAAACAGCACTAGCAGTCGTCCACTATTAGCTAATCGATGCCGTACACGACCGACGATGGTCGCGAGCGGGTTCTCTTTCAGATGTTGTCGCTCTTCTCTACGCATAGCTAATCAAAAAGTGTATCAAACCATTTAATCTAGCCAAAACTGGACTGCCGGTCGGTGGCTTCTTCGTCCTATCCCTCTACCGCGCTCACAAAACGTCGGGCCAGGCTCTCTGCGTCTGTCCGATTCCAAGTTTCGTTCACACTCAAAAGAAATTCGTTAGCTGCGCCGAAACGACGTACATCAGTGATTCCGTGGACCTCCAGATTCTGTAAGAATTGTCCTGGCTCTCGCCCCAATAGCCGTAACGTGAACAGATTGGTCCCGGAGGAGCGACGTTGAATCTGGAACGAGTCGTGCTCCTGCAACACCTTAATCACAGACTCGGACGTACTGATCGCGTCCCTAAATCTTTCCGTAAATCCGATGAGATACCGTGTTGCGATGGAAGCAAAAGGCCACGCGGCGGGAAGTCCTGCGCCGAACATTCGCCGTGTGTGGAACATGTCATCTAAAAGATTTCGAGGACCTGCCAAAATCGCGCCAGATGGTGCATTGAAGTATTTGTAAAGCGAGACATATACCGTATCAAAGAGAGCGGCGTATTCCTCGACGGATCGGCCTGTATAGGCACTCTGAAGAAACAGTCTTGCGCCATCTAAGTGAAGACCAATCTTCCGTCTTTTGGCGAATTCGACAATACCGGAGAGCTCCCTCTCGTCAAAGCATTCACCGTAACGCCGACGCACTGGTGATTCAATTGAAATGACTGTTACGGGAGTGGGCACCCTCCCGCTCTCGGACCGCGTCACAGCCTCTTGAAGTTCATCAAGCGTAAACGTGGACCGGTCGCGTCCAAGAGGAATTAGATTGAGTCCACTTAGCGTTTGAACGCAATCCCCGGAATCATTGTACAAATGACTCTCTTGCTGTACGACAACCCGCCCTACGCCACCCGACAGCGCGCGCACAGCGAGTTGATTAGCAAGAGTTCCCGTTGGCATGAAGACTGCTCGTTCCTTACCTAGAATACGAGCACATTCGTCCTCCAGAATCTCGACGCTCCCCCCGTTCGAGTACGAATCAGGCTGTATCCGTCCATCCTCAGCCAATTCCGTCCAGAGACGCGCCAGCTCCACCGGGGCCAGCCCCAAGCCGTCACCACTCATCCGAACTTGATGTTCATTAATCTGTTGAGTCGAAGTAATGATTTGAGCCTGGTTTACGGATGGAGAAACAAAGGCGCCTGGCATAAGCATCGCCGCGGACCCCTTTCGAAGAAACTGTCGTCGTTCTATTCCACTCATGCTTCACTCCAAACTACCGACCTGAATCTGGTTGACTCCAAATATTTGCCTGCTCGATAGGTCCTGTAACACGGCTACAACTCTAAGGTTTGACCGAAGCCAATTTGGCTCCAAGTCAACAGCAGCATCGAAGAGTCTTGTTTCTACTTCAGTCCATCTGAATGTTTCGACTACCTTCATGCTTCGAACAACCGCAGGATGACGAAGTACGCGAAACGCGTTCTCACCCCTCTCAACACGACTCTCCAACCCTCGTTCCGTGACTGCGAGCCAGAGTTCCAGCTGTTTACCAATCAAGAATTCGTCGACAGCATCAAGGCTAAGTTGAATCGAAACGGAATCTTTAAGTCGCGAGTGTTTCCCTCGGAGCCGAATCTTTGCCTTGTGGGCCTTTGCGGCGGTTGCAATCACGTCTTCAACGAGTCTGCCACGACTGCCAACGAGTTCAAAGCGTCCGTCGACAATCAGTTGTGGCGTATAGGCTGCATTGGTTCCCAAGGCACGGTTATAGGCCAACTGTCGGTCAGTGAACACCGATGATGAGAATCGATCGGTCCATGCGGCGTTCCAATAATCCACATGCTGGCTCAATGGAATAATCAGGGCACCGCGGACGGGTTGTTCCGCCGCAAGTTTCATCAAGAGCTCGTCAGCCGGAGGACAGCTTAAACACCCTTCAGACGTAAATAGTTCGACTAGTACGGGGCGTAGCTCGGACGATTCAGGCTCAACTAATTGTTGAACCATACCCGCTACGGATCCAATCGTAACCAGAGCTGCAAGCGCGAAGACGAGTCGAAGACTACGAGGTCCCAGCGATCATTCTCCAGAAGGTACTGTCACCTTATTTTCCTATACGAGACGCCTCAAAACTTTAGTTTTTAGCCTTTTTCGTTCTTCCAATCTTGTCGCCGAAATCATTGAAGTGGCTCTATGAGCCCATCAGCGTTAAGATGGGACCACAAAATGACGCCCGCTAACGACGGCGTCTCGATTTCCAGAGGTGACATATGCGCCCTAGTTTTTGTCGTTCAGTGTTGATTTTTATTCTCTTTATCCTTACATCGGTTCCGAGTTCGGGACAGACCCTCTCGACCGCCGAACCCGAGTCCGTGGGGATGTCCTCCGAACGGCTTGAGCGTCTGACAAGCACACTTGAAGGCTACGTGTCGGATGAGCGCATCGCCGGAGCAGTGGCTATTGTCACTAGAAAGGGAAAGATCGCATATCTAGAAGCCGTGGGCATGCGGGACCGAGAATCGAACTCCCCGATGGAACTTGATTCGATTTTTCGCATCGCCTCCCAGACGAAGGCACTAACTAGCACATGCATCATGATCTTGCAGGAGCGAGGACAGCTATTGATCTCAGATCCCCTCGCGAAATATATGCCTGAGTTTGCAAACGGCACCGTGGCTATTGATAACGGTCGTGGCGGTTATGATGTGGTCGCCGCCCGCCGCGCCATTACAATCCGTGACCTTCTGACGCACACCTCTGGCATTAGCTACGGTAATGGCCTCGCTGTTGACGAATGGCGAGAAGCCGATGTCGTTGGATGGTATTTCGCAAAACGCGACGAACCAATTCGGGAAACGATTCGCCGCATGGGTGCATTACCGGCCAATGCCCAGCCCGGAGAGAGCTGGGTGTACGGCTATAACACGGACATCCTGGGCGCTCTCGTTGAAGTAGTCAGCGGACAGCCATTCGACGTCTTTCTTCAAAATGAGATTCTCGACCCACTTGGCATGAATGACACGCATTTCTACCTGCCAGAAGAAAAGACTGACCGTTTAGTCACGGTCTACTCGTCGACCGTAGATGGAGGCATTGAACTCGCGCCAACACCCGGATATATGCAGGACCGTGGCATCTTTGGAACGGTCGGCCAGGGACAGTATATTGACGGTCCCCGAACAAGCTTTTCCGGTGGCGCCGGACTCCTGTCAACGGCGCGTGATTACGCCACATTTTTGCAAATGATGCTAAACGGTGGCGAGTTTAACGGGGCACGCATTCTCAGTCCCAATACGGTAAAACTCATGACCGTTAACCATCTCGGAGAAGTATCGTTTCGTCCTGGCCAGGGATTTGGCCTCGGCTTCTCTGTTGTCACAGATCTGGGCGCGCGCGGTGCACCAGGGTCAGTGGGTGAATTCGGCTGGGCCGGAGCCTATCATTCGACCTACTGGGCTGATCCCGAAGAGGAATTAGCGGCGGTTTATCTGACCCAGTTAATTCCAGCTATTAACGTTGACGATAATGTCAAATTCAGAGCACTGCTGTATCAAGCAATTATCGACTGAGCAATATCAGTACTCGTGACAGCCGGCTGTACGAACCGCACCCGCGTGCCGATCTATTCGGGCTGTGTATCTTCCTAATCACTTTGTCGGAGGAACGCATTCGCGCGCCTTTCAACATTCTCGCGAAGATTCAGATAGAACAGCGCGTAATCGTAAATGTGGTAATTGTCACGCCCGAGCGGTCTCCATACGTACTGACTGGAGCGAATCTCAGACACCCAGAGCCGGCCCTCTCGACACACCCCATCGGCGACCGCGGTCTCCGGCACGTCGCTCTCTCCAAAATTCACGGCACCGAGATTTAACTCGTGCGACGCGGCCAATCGGTCCGCTCGCCATGTTAGGGGATTGACGCAGATACTTTCAGATAAGGCCAAAAAGGACCCAACGTGGGGACCAACAGCGTTCCACGTCGCTTGGCAACCCGTCTGGCTCGGCGTTTGACAGACCGGTAATCCGTTGGTTCCGTCAATAGGAAAACCGATTGGATATGCCGCGACCAACCGCTCGACCAAATTTGTCCCCACTATTTCATTTGCCAGGAGACCGTCGAGATGATGCGAGCCCTGACTATGACCCGCAAGCACAAATGGACGACCTTCATTGAAATAATCCAAATAGTAATTAAAGGCAGTTACTACGTCCTCGTAGGCCAGTGCGAGCGCCTCCTGTCCGGGGCCGTCTCCATCAAAAAAGGAATAGAGCGTCGCCTGTCGATATCGCGGCGCGTAAACGCGGCAACAGCCGTTGAACACACTGGCCTGCCCTTCCATGACAAATTCATCCGTTCGCTCGTTGGTCGCCACATCGTCAAGCGACTGGTTCCACGATTCCGCTGAGACATACGTGGTGGGGTGAACAAAGAACACGTCAACCTCGGCATGATCCTGTCCGTCAATGAAATCACCCGCTGGTATCCGGTCGGCCCGGTCGTTACGGTCTGGAAGTGCTGCCCAATAGTTGGAGTTGCTGTAGTCTGGTGATGGTGACACTGTGGCTGCATCAAATTCGTGATTTGGTGCGATGAACGCACCCATGACCGTAAAAAGAATGGCATCGCGAAAGATGACGACCGTCGCTGCAACCACAACGACGCCGGCGAGTGCACCAAGGAACACCTTATTCCTGAATTTCATATACCATCTGGCCGAATCGTCGAGACTGGTCTCCGGACTTTCAACACACTAACCGTATCGGCCGACACGCGTCATTCTTGTTGTAATGACGCAAGCTCCCGTTCACCGTCCGCAATCTCTTGATCGAGCTTTGCTGCCATCTCCTGAAACAAATCTCGGTCATTGTCCCGTTCTGTCTGATAGTTGGCATACAACTCAAACAGGTCGCTCGTTTGTAGCATCTCGACTGCTCGTTCAATCGAATCGATACGCTGCCGCACTTGCCCAATCTTTCGGATGACCTGGT
>CEUS01048157.1_pt1 | contig 28582 bp, 26 predicted proteins | sample 427031 | NCBI WGS metagenome assembly CEUS01 (sample SAMEA2622837, study PRJEB7988) | marine metagenome | biome: marine biome (ENVO:00000447); feature: marine epipelagic mixed layer (ENVO:xxxxxxxxx); material: "saline water (ENVO:00002010), including plankton (ENVO:xxxxxxxx)" | depth 140 m | reverse complement strand
CACACTCACCTATCAGTCTAAAAACCGGTCAAATCCATAATGACAGCAAGCTTTTTTTGCTGTCATTATGCCCTGGTCTATAATTCCGAGATCCGGTGACCAGATCCAGGGAGCACTATCGATTGAAATACGGTTATCCACATGAACTGCCGGAATGCATTTTCAGTTGGAAACTAAATATTCTTTAAACACGTCTCAATATAGCTGTCATCACCAATTTTTTTAGGGTATACTCCTGCCAATCAAACATTCGGAGGTTCTCATGGATACTCGTAGAATTACAGGATTAGCATTAATAGTGCCTCCCTTAATTGCTATCATCGGATGGTTCGCAGTTGGATTTGTAGTGCTGGATGGAGTTGGACCAGACGATCCTCAGAAATACATCGCTGAGATGGGCGCCAATAGTACAGCTATCACATATATGATGCCTATCATCACCTTACTGTTTTTAATGGCAGTAGGCGGTGTAGGTTATATTAAGAAATCTATGGAAGGTGGACCCGGTAGTTATATAGCAGGCTTCGCATGGTTTCTGATAATACTAGGTTCAGCCGGTCAGTTAGGTGAAGTCGCCGCTACACTCGCACTTGCCGAAGCTTCAGACAATGCTGCTACCGCCGCCGCCGCAGGTGCTGCTGATATCGCAGCTACCAATTCGGCAGTAGCTTCTAGTATGTATGCAGCCGGACAAGCTATAGGCGCAGTAACGACTGCTTTCTCAATGGTAGGTTTTGCGCTATTTGGTGTTGGAATATTGCAACAAAAGAACTTTAGTCCACTTGTTGCCGGGTTAATAATCGTCGCGGCAATATATACCGCCGTGATGTGCTTAATTGATTATGAAAACCCGTTGATTGCGGCCGGATATATAGGCGTTATTGTTTCTTTCATCGCCCTTGGAGTGAGCCTCTTAAACCAAAAAGACTAATCTCTGGCATTATCTCAAAATATAGAGTTTAAGGACCAGCAGTACAGTCAAATTTTATGAAGCTGGGGCATGCGACGAACTTGTAGATTCGTCACATGCCCCAAGCAAATTTACCCCATTCAGCCAATCTCTTTATCCCTATACTTACCCACTTGATTGATCAACATATTGGGTTGTCGGTTAAACTTGAATCCCCATATTCCCTACCAAGTCCGATCAATAATTATGCAGATCCCGTACATATTACAATTGATAATCCCAACAATACCGCTGTTGGTGATTGCTTGCACTGGGAATGTACCTAAGATTGATGTCAGTCCTCCTTACAACTCCGAACTCCTGAATCCAACTAAAACCCAAACTACAACTACACCAAACAAACCAAAAATATCACTCACAAAAACATCTGATCTTGAGCTTACTGAATTTATTTCATCTATACCGAGCACTCATTTTGTCAAACCTGTTCATTTTGATCCATTCCCCGTCAATCTTCAGCAGAAATTCAAAGCTGCGGTAGACATAGAATTCGCATCGGCCCCACAAAAAGCCGGGATCTCTGTAGCTGTATACACCGATGGTACCCTCTGGACTTATGCCAAAGGCAATGCAGATGAAAATATTGCAATGTCTACAGAAACACCTCTACTAATTGGTAGCACATCAAAGACATTCTTGTCTGCCATCGTGCTAGGACAAATAGAGAATGGGAATTATAATTTAACTGACTCTATTGGAGATTTACTTAGAGAGCACCCAGATTTCCCATCCTTCCCCACTGACAAGATTAATCCTGAAGTCACCATCCTTGAATTATTAACTATGTCTTCGGGACTCGCCGATTTTAGTAAAAACACAGTTGGTAAAAACGAATCGTTTAAGCAACCCTCATGGAACCCATCCGATAGTATAAATTTGGTTCCGTCTGAGTATGATCCACCTGGCAAATTCCAATATAACGATACCAATGTGGTTCTTCTGGGTCTGATTGCTGAGTTTTACTCTGGTAAAACTCTTGCTGACCTATTCAGGGAAACTTACTTCACCCCTCTTAACATATCTGCTATTACATTACCTGAGGAAGGTATCCCATGGCATTCAGGGATTTTTAACGACCCAGCTTCCCATCTAACCGTTCCCAATATAGCAATGCCCTACACTGACCTATCCGCATGGTCTTCAGGATTCGGGAACATGATCAAAGCTGCTCCTTTTGAGTTTGGTTATTACATTGGTGCGGTAGGAAGACTTCGATATGCATGCTGTGGAATAGTGTCTACTCCTGCCAACGTGGCACAATGGGCATATCAACTGTACAGCACAAATGGGTCCCTACTTTCAACATCTACACAAGCCCAACTCCTAATGTCTTTTTCAGACAAACGGGTTCCCGCGTGGGCCGGTAAGAATTCAGATGAGACATACGGGTATCTGTCTGCAAAACGAACATTTCACCTATATGATGGTTCTCGCATCACAGCATATGGACACCCAGGCGGAGGTGGAGGATATCATTCCCTGATGCGTTATTCGCCAGAGCTCGACTTATCTATTTCCATTCTTTCAAATTCCGAGATGAAATTTCGTGGTTCCTGCGGAACAGAAAAGTTGGCTAATTGTATAGCCATATCTCTTTTTTCAGGATATTCAGAGTCAGTCCAAAAACTCTCACCATAGAATCATGATCACGACTGTTGTTACCAGTTTAAAAAAACAATGAAAGTTCGAAACACGAAAGCAGAAACTAACCATAGTCCTGAAATTAGAACTAAAGGATGGTTCATAATATCTAGCCTCGCTAGCGGTCATGCTGTTTTCCACTGGCTTAGTCAAAGTTCAGTGGTAGTGTTTCCAGAAATCCAGAGTACTTTTAACCTTAGCGGCATTGGCGTAGGAGTCATACTAGCCGTTCAGCAACTGGCATCAGGGTTAGTATTCTTACCTGGAGGAATATTGGCAGATATCCTACGCAATCGTTGGAACATATTTCTGCCCGTATGTATCGCGCTATTCAGCCTTGGAACGTTAATGATGGGCACCGCCCCTCTGTTTCACGTTTTACTAGTTGGAATGGGAGTAGTCGCAATAAGTCATTCTTTATGGCATTTGCCTGCATCAGCTTCACTGTCAAGTAGATTTCCTAAAAACCGAGGGGCTGTTTTGTCGCTGCATGGTGTTGGAGGAAGCATAGGGATGTGGCTGGTCCCATAGCAACAGGCCTACTACTGGCACTACTTAGCTGGAGAGGAATTCTTAATTTATATGCCGTTTTGGCCATAATTTCATGCTTCTTGGCATTCTGGTCTTTCAAGAACATTGCAGACACCGGCACAAACGGCACTTTAATAAATCGTAGGGATGTCACTCTACTCCTGTTAAAGCATCGAGTTTTGTGGGCTATAACATTGGTTAAGGGACTGAGGGGCATGGCACTGATCGCTCTATTCGCCATCCTGCCATTATATTTCGACAATGATATCGGTCTCAGCCCAAATTCCAGAGGGCTTCATATCGGGCTATTGATAGCTGCTGGAATAACTACAAAACCAATCGTCGGGCAACTTTCAGATTCTCTCGGAAGAAAACAAGTACTAGTTCCCTGCCTAATATTATCCGCTATAGCTTCCCTGTTATTACTGACATCCGTTCAAGGGATGCTGCTTACTTTAACAATAATTTTCCTTGGCCTATTTCTTTATCCAGACCAACCTATAGTTACAGTGACCACATTAGAAATGGTAGATGAAAACGTGGCATCCACTTCTCTGGGGTTAAGTAATTCTGCCAGTTGTGTTCTGAGTTCTCTCTCCCCTTTAATAGCAGGAATACTGTACGAATTCATTGGAATGGACGCTGCAGTTTATTACCTGTCAGGGCTTTTCATAGCTGCTGCAATAGTATTTTCAGTCATACCATTGGACGGATCAAAACCATCTAGTCAAATTCGGCAAGGCCTTTAAGATATTTGGCAGTCTCTTTGACAAATTCTTCTGGTGTAGTTGGTGGTGTTGCTGACTGATGTAAGGTTACATATCCTTCATAGTCAATTTCCTGAAGAGTATCCATTATTTCCAGAAAATTAATACCAGTCCCACCCCACATCGTTACTTGGTCAAATCTCACTTTGCCTCTTTTCCATGTATCCGCTAGGCTTTCCCCATATAGGGATTCTTTTAAATTCTGGAAATATACGTTAAAAATGTGTGGAGCAAATAGTTTTAAGGTATCTCTACCATAATTTTCACCACACTGTACCAAATTGGCAGGTTCATAGATGATTCCAAAATTTTCACGGCCAACTGCCTTAACTATCTCCATACTAACTTTCACCTGTTCAAAAAGGCTGGCGGTATGGCACTGATGGGCAAGTCGCATCCCCCGTTCCTTCGCCTCATCACACGCCGTCCGTGCCCAACTGATATCACCTTTCGTTTTCATACCAATCCTTAGCAGGTCAGAATCTAATGCTTCGGCTAGGTCGAGATAGGGAGTGATGTTCCTTAGTGCCTTCGGAGCATCATCGGTATTTTCTGGTATCGGGAAATCTCCCGTAACCATTGAAACCTTCAATCCACTTTTATCTAATGATTGTTTTGACTTTTTTACGTCTTCCAAAGGGGTTTGAATCCCCAATTGGGAAGCCCGCATACACAGGGCATGGTATCCCGAATCTGACGCAAGTTCAGAAAGTTCATTCAAGGACATCTCAGGATTTCTTTTATTTGATAGCTGCTCAGCAACTCTGACAGAAAGAGAAAGTTTCATGTTTAATCCTGACTGATATATACGCGTAAACTGCATTCATATTAAAAACATCCCACCAAATAAATTGAATTAGAGAAGTCCTTTATGACCTGCCCGAATTGATTCGCATAATTTCATAGTCTGTATCGAGTCATCTAGATTAGACCACGGAATTTTATCTTCTAATATGCAATCAACGAAATGCCGTGTTTCGTTATATTCGGGTCCACCGACAGACTCCAAATCCAATTTATCTACCATTTCCTCACCGTCACGATAATACTCAATTCGTCGATCTCTGGTGGTTAGATCTATGTAGAACGATAGGTCCTCTGCATGTACTTCTGTTCTCTGTATCCTATAGCCAACGCCATAGTGACTCATCATAGAACCGATAGTACCAGTATCAAATTTAACCGATGCATTATGACGGTGTGCGCCTGGGCGTATGCCATCCTGCACAGCAGAATAGACTTCAACTGCATTGGCCGCTGATTCCATATCACTTCCTGCCAACCAGCGCAAAAGATCTACGTGGTGAATCGAATCAGCTATCACAGGATCAGGTACAACTGGAGTAAATTGCATATGAGAAAGATCAGTCATTGGCTTGTTATAAGTGGCCGCTACGTGAACTGCACCTCCACTCTTTTGAATTTCTTGTCTAACCGCAAGTATTTCGGGATAATACCGACGGTTAAATGAGACGATAGCCTTGGCTTTACTCCTTTTTTCTGCATCCGCCATCAACTGAGTCTCTCTGGAATTCATACCAGGTGATTTTTCGACAGAAGTGTTGATATCTTCCTCTAAGCATGAACTCACAATTGGCAGAAGATGTCCTGGGTTTGTTAACACGTAAACTAAATCAAGTTCTGTTTTCTGGAGCATATCTTGATAGTCTGAAAAGCTGTGATCAGGTTTATGAATTGATGTAGATTCTTCGAGTTTTTCCAGATCGACTTCCGCTATAGCAGACAAGTGAAGTCTTTGATCTTTCTTAATTTCTTCGAAATGACTCTCCGAATGCCTACCGCAACCAATCACTCCAACTTTTAGTTCTATCACCTGTTATCCTCCATACAAATAACAAACTCATAATTCCTGTCTTCCACTGAAGCCTACATTAATTTCATGCCAGTATCGAATTTCCTCTTCCCCTGAGTGCCAGCATAAATAAACTTCTCTATCATCACGGATTGATGGGAAATCCACTAAAGCGTGCTCAATACTCTTTACAAGTATTCCTTTCTCGTGAATAGACTGGATGTTTTCATCAACCAATTTAGAAATATCATCCCGTTCTCTGCTGTAATTCGTTATCTGTTCGACCACAGACCCGCCCCCGTTTAAATTTATTCCATTTTGTAAATTTTGTATTTTTTCTTTTAAATCTATAATTTTGCTTTCCAAAGACTCTATAGCTTCAAATTTATCTGCCAACCAAATCACATAGCCTTGAGCTTCTTCTAGTGTGAAATACCTATTGTTCATAAAGAATTCCCCTTTGTGAAGAATACATGTCGGACACATAGAAATGAAGCTAAAACAGCTATATTAAGGCAAAAATCAATAACTGACATTTCCCCTAGTTATACTATCTCTCCTACCAAGTATTCGCCGTCAGTCCACTTTGGCTCTGAAACAAGATGCTCCATCATTTTGACAAACGATTCATGTTGTTCTGGCCGATTGGCATTTGCTACATGAGCTTCTTTACTTTCAAAAACAGCTACTCCGACCATCTCTCCATCATTATCATCCGGTTTCATCACAAACCATGCCACCGCCCCATCAGGTGGAGTTTGATCTTTCAACAAGCTCAAAAGTGCTTGTTCATGACCTGGTTTTACTTGCAATTTAAATATTGTGCCATACATAATTCACTCCTTTTAGAAATCCAGACAGATTTTTGAAATTTTACGAGGCTTCATTAAAGGCTTGTTTGAAACTGGCAAGCAGTTCTTCTGTCGATCTCCTCAGTATCGTAGGGTTAATCGTAATATTTATCTGGACTGGATTTATGTCATCCCTGTACACAAAAATCATCTGTCGCTGCAGTGACAACACAAATGCATCCACATCTACTGTTTTATTCAATGTTGCGAGAAAGATATTAGACCCATTGTCAAATGTCTTGATCGATATTTGCGGTAGTTTTTCTAATGCTCTAATCAAATCTGATGCCCTTTGCATAGAAGCCTTGAATTTTGGTTCAAAGATTTCACTTCCCTTCAATGCAAGCGCAGCAGCTATGTATGATGAAGAAAGACTCCCTCCAAACATTCTGCGTTCATGATAAACATCCTTCAATAACGCTGAAGGCCCAGCCAGTATTGCTCCAAATGGCGCACCAAAATATTTGTACAAAGAGACGTACACAGTATCGAACATTGCAACATAGTCCCGCGGAGGAATCCCGGTAGCTCCTGACATCATGTACAGACGCGCACCATCAAGATGAGTACCGTAACCACGTTCTGAGCAAAATTGAGTTATCGATTCCATTTGTTCAAAAGTCACTATTTGTCCCTGCTGCCTCCGCACTGGACTTTCTATCATTACTGCGCCAATTTGGGTTGAGACTCTTGCTTGTTCCATTCGTTCAATATAATCCCTGAGTTCATCAATAGAAAAACATATGTGATTGGCCCCCAAAGGGACAAGGTTTATACCACTTAACCGTGTAACAGTATCTCCACTGTCGTTATATAAATGGCTCTGCTCTGGCACAATTGCTTTTTGATTAATTCCACACAATTTCCTAATTGCTACATGATTTGCTAAAGTCCCAGTAGGCATAAAAACAGCAAATTCTTTACCAAGCATATCTGCAAATTTAATCTCTAATTTTTCAACAGTTCCACCTACACTATAGGAATCTTCGTCATCAAAGGATGGCTCTAAATCATGCATATTTTGCAAGGTAGTTGCCGCTAGTCTTGGTTCGCCATCGCCTCTAAACACGACTGCTTCCCCTGACAAACACGCTGAATAGTAATCAGACATATTTTCTTTTGACTTGATCACGTCACCCTGTTCTGACATTCCAATGCCTTTCTATTCAAGGGTTTTGAATTACCCTCGGCCCACATAAGGCATCTTGGTAGCCATTATTGTAAGAGTCAATATGTTGGTGTCCAATGGAAGATTTGCCATATAAAGTATTGAACTAGCAACGTGTTCAACATCGAATCTGGGCTCTACTTCAACTTCACCATGTGCTTGTAAAAGACCATTTTCCATTCGTTGTGTCATATCTGTAGCGGCATTACCAATATCTATTTGCCCACAAGCAACATTATATTTACGACCATCAAGGGCCGTTGCCTTGGTAAGTCCAGTCACGGCGTGTTTGGTTGCTGTGTACGGAGACGAGTTAGGCCTAGGCGTATGAGCAGATATAGATCCGTTATTTATTATCCTTCCACCCATTGGATCTTGACTCTTCATCATTTTTATAGCTTCTTGCGTACATAAAAATGTGCCTGTTAAATTAGTACCTATTACCTTGGACCAATCCTCAAAACTCAAGTCTTCCAACATTACTGCAGGTGCTCCGTGACCAGCGTTATTGAACAGCACATCCAATCTGCCAAATTTTTCCGACGTTTTAGTGAAAAGATTTTTCACCTGCTCTGGGTCTGATACATCGGTTGGTACAGACAAAGCTTGAGATCCATGATCTCCAGCTTCCTCTATCACTGTATCTAATGCCTCCGCCCTCCGGCCAGCTATGGTTACTGAATATCCATCTTTTAATAAAGCCAGTGCGGAGTATTTCCCTATTCCGGAACCACCTCCGGTAACAATCGCTACTTTACCATTAGAACTCATGATAATCTCCTTTACAATTTGGCATTTAGATTCAACTTAATGGCGAATATGGCTATCTTCTAATCTGTATTATGACTGATTTATACAACCTTCCGTTAAAATTCCAATATCTGGCAGTAATGTTTCATTGTTCCATAAAAAATGGCACTCAGTGTGTATATCATTACCAACAAAACTTACATAAGATCATCATATAAATTAAGATGTATTCGATCAATCAAACATCATTCAAGTTACCATATCAAAATTTTCATATCGGAGCTATTCCATGAGTAATCCAGTGCGAATTGCCCACATAGGCATAAATTATCCGCATGGGATTGGTTACATCGAAAGCATGTTGCTAATGCCAGACGTTCAGATAGTAGCTCTCTACGACTCAGAGCCGGTTACATCAATAGCTGAGTTGCCCACACCACTCCAGTCATTACCAGTTTACGACAACATAGACAAGCTTCTTGACGAACACAATCCTGAAGCAGTGGTTGTCACTCAACCAAACGACATAACTCCTTCAATTATAGTGAACGCAGCATCGAGAGGGATCCATGTATTTGCTGAAAAACCTTGTGCAAGAAATGCTGATGAATTCCTACCTGCAATTGAAGCAATTAGAACCAACGGCGTACAATTCTCAACAGGGTACACTCGCCGAGTCTCACCCGCTGGAATGGAAATAAAAAACATCATAGACCAAGGATTCCTCGGTCGTTTAGTTTCTATTGAGGCCAGTTGGATCACAACCAGTGTTCAATCACGTGGTACAAATCACCCAATGTTCAGCTTGAAGAGAAATGGTGGTGGCATATTACATTGGCTTGGATGCCATTGGCTTGACTTTATGAGATGGTCCACCTCTGCAGAAGTCAAAGAAGTAGCATCTATATTAGGTACCGTTAGTAATGAACCCATAGACGTAGAGGACACTGCTGCCCTTTCTATGAGGTTCGACAACGGAATGATTGGCACTCTAAACTGTTCTTATGTGATTGATCGTATGCCCCACCAACTTCTGTTCGGACTCCGAGGCACTGAAGGATGGCTCAACTGGGATTATATGAGTTCAAAAATACATTTGCGTCGTGCAAAACCAGATTGGTCCTCAGGATTAGACCAAACCCTTGTCTTTGACACAGACACTGTTGGCGGGTACGAAATGGGTGACGGTGTAGCTATCCTAAAACGTTTCATATCATCTTTCAAGGAAAACAGACCTCCTGCAATGTCAATCGAAGATGTACTAAGGGTCCTAGAAATTATAGACACAGCACATCAATCGTCTAATCTAGGACAAAGAGCAAACACAATCAAATCTTTCGTGTCAAATTGATAGAAAGGGTATCGAAATGACTAAATATAAAGCAGCTATAATAGGACTTTCTCCTATGGGAGCAGGTGCACTTCCTGAAGGAATACCGCATACAGGTATGGGCATAGAATGGTCTGAAGATTCAATAGCTGCGTCAGTATCACATGCATCTGCATTTGCCGTAACTCCAGACGTAACAGTTACCGCAGTATGTGAAATCAACCAACAATCCACTCATGCATTCTTAGAAAACTACGGTGATATGTGGCCAGGTGTCAAAACTTATTCTGACTATAAAGAAATGCTTCGAAAAGAGTCCATTGATTTGCTGGGAGTAGCTACACCAGACCATCTGCATGCACAAATCGTGATAGATGCAGTTGATGCGGGTGTATCCGGAATCCTTTGTGAGAAACCCATATCAACTACATTAGCAGACGCCGACCGTATGATAGAAGCATGTGAAAAAGCAGGTGTAGCAATAACTGTAGACCATTTCAGAAGATACCGGCCACACTGGAATCGAGCTTTCAGAGAATTATGGGAAGGTCCATTAGGAAATGTGAGGAGAATAATTGCCAGCTACGGTGGTCCAAGATCTATGCTTTTTAGAAACGGCTCACACATGATTGATGCTGTTTGCTGGTACGCCCAAAGCGAACCAGATTGGGTCATTGGCGTTCTAGATGAGGAACATGGCAACTACGGACCTAAATATATTGGTGACGGAGGTAAAAACCCTGATTTTGACCCCGGAGGAAGCGTATTAGTTCAATTCAAAAACGGTGTGAGAGCTTTCATAAATATTTCCAAAGGTACCAGTGCAGAGATGGAATTGGACATATTTACCGAGAAGGGCAGACTTAGGATCAATAACCAGTCAGCTGAGGTTTGGCATCCAATCAGCGAAGGTGTTCCTATCACATTAACTCACCGCACATTAGCTGTTCCAATGACACTCAGGACTGACACTCCTGCTGCAATTGCAGACTTAATCAATTCAATCGAAAATGGCACCAAAACCTGTTCTCCACCTGAGGAAGCACGAAAATCACTCGCCGTAATACTGGCTACTTTGCAATCTCAATCGATGGGTAATATTCCTATCAAGTTCCCTATTAAAGATCAAGAATAGTCAGACTTATAAGACTCCTGTCATATTATAGATACCAAATTGGGTGATAATTAACCAATGCATAAGGTCTTATCTTGGATTTCTTGGCCTAATGCATTTTCTTTCATACGGTTTATATTTGACATCGAGGTGTGGAGTTTCTAACCTCACATGCCCAAGATAGCGAGATTCCATCAGCGCCTCCAGAGCACCAGTGACCAACAACGTTCTTTCCAAAGGATATTGGGGAATCCCTTTTAAAAACATTTCCTGTATGTTCAATCCCAAATATCCAAATGAAAAATCCAACCCCCCATCAGTATTGAAATTTGTGACATCAATACGATCGCCTACTTTAGCTGCGTATCCCCATCCCTGGAGATGGCCAGGAATGATTAAAGAAGCGGCGCGCAATCCATCAATATATTCTAATATGAATACCGTAGGATTGGGGCAATTGTCAGTTCTGGAGCCTGCTTGCTTATCCGCGACAACGGCCTCTGCAGCATCTGCCAATTCAATTGACCAAAGTCCATCTTCTCCGGCTCTCCATACATCTTCGCCTTCTAAACACTGTACAGATGCAATACCAGTTTCAGCACCAAACCTACGTTCAACCATACACTGTAGCGCCTCTAAACCATGGAACCCGTAAGAGTCTAATCCAGTCTTATATGAATTTATATATCCTATTTGCAAAGCCTCTACTATATTTGTATCTAGTTCATGTTCAAGCTCAGGCTGACGCCTGATCACAGGTAGTGACGAACCAGCCATGAAGGGTATCTTCAGTTCCTTGGCCCGGTTATACATCCACACGGCATCATCCCAACTGTATGAGAGATGTTTATCATTAAAAACTGGTACTGATTTCCCAGAAGCAGAAAACACGCCACAAATTTGCTCAAACATATTCCTGCGAGGATATAGGCGTCTATCACGTTCATTGTGTGGATAATCCCCATGCTCTCCTATCAAGATGACTCCATCAACAGAGAGAGTCCCATCCTTCCAGTCATCTGCCGTTGGCCAATGATATTCACTACCTTTCTCGAGAGTCAGAGCTCCCCTAATACTCGGGAACACTTCTATGCCATTATCACTGGCAAATTTCATTCCTACGTCTTTACTATGAATTTGATCCATATACATAGACACTATTTTTACATCAGGGGGTACCAGTCCATCCTCAGACGGAAATCCTTCCGCAAATTTTGAAACGATTAAATCAGCGTGAGAGTTTTGGAAATAGGTAGTAACTATGGCAGCAATCTTGGGTTTAGCCATCGGGTACACCATTAATAGACTCAAACATCACATTAAATATTTTCACTGCAATGGTAAACCTCTCTTGAGGGAAATCAGTGCGTCACAACAGGCCCTGATATGTCAATCTAAGTTACTTTCACCATGGCATTTTCAGTTTCTAAAACTAAAATCCAATCTTGAAAGGCGGGAGGCCTGGACCAATCAGGTCTCCAATTACCTTCGGAATCAGGCTCAACTATACCCAATTCCTGCCTAGAACCATCTACCGGATTGAATAAACTTGCCTTATAGCAAATATTGGGTTCAATATTTTTGACCCCCAGTCTCCAGATTTGCAAACCTCTTTTAGAAACCTCTCCTGGCACATAAATCACTCTTACCTGCTCATCTATTCCTGCGGCATAAGCTCCAAAAAACTCACACTTAGTGGCTGGGTTTTCTACCCAATCTTGTCGTGGACGAAATTCCCACCATCTAAAGCGTTCCAAAATACTCTTGCCTAACCCCAATTGTGTTGAACCTGGAAGTCTGCTTGCCTCCTGCCAAGAAGTATCCCCCCAAGACTGCCCACCCGGGGATTTGCCGTAGGGTGTCTCTTTACCATTGACTTGCCACACTCCATTGGCTCCATAAGTATGCCCGGCTGCACCAGATAGCATGCACAACCAAAACATAAACCTCTGAACCTCTTGCCTGTTAACCTCAGCTAAACCCTCGTATGTCACTTCTCCGTTTATTACAGGTTTGATGGGATTTGCCTCGTAACCCTCTGAAACTATTCTATAGGTGTCTAGTAGACTTTGTCGGTCAGCGTGCCCAGTCTGAAGCATATTGATGTCTATAGAAGACATATCTTCTACATCTTCCGCTCCACCGCTAGGGCCTGATGGATGTACAGTTACTAGACGATCATACGGATCTGTCTCTTTAAGAAAAGAAGCTATTTCAGTCCAACCTCGAATCTGAAATTCTCTTTCGCTATCTTTATTTTCAGACAAATAGAACGGAAACGAAGCTTCACCAGCTATACACCAAACAACCGGATATGCTCCATACCGAGCCAGTAGATATCTCCAAAATTTTTTCATCTTATCTACACCCATGAGGGGCAAGTAGTAACCCCAGCAAGCAAATATACATGGCATCAATCCGTTTCGAACCAAGTGATGAATTCTCAAATCGGCCATATCGTAATATGCTGGATTAACTTCCTCAAAATTCGCAGTCCACGGATACCCCGCCTCATTTTGCTGGCGAGTGTCTCTCCAACCCATATCGGGATAGAGCCCCATAACAATCTGTATAACAGAAAATCCTTTGTCTAGCCTGTCCCTAGTAAGTGATTGAAAATCTCCAGGCCATTCTAATCGTGAACATAGGCCCATCCACCACGTGTCAGCAAGCCAAAAAAATGGAGTGTCGTCGAAATGATGAAGAAATCGTCCGTTATCACTTACTTTCAACGGCCCGTGTTCCATCAGTGGATTAATACCATCATACTGAACTACTTCAACAGTCCCTAAACGTTGATGCAAATCGCTATTCATAGAGTCAGAGCAATCAGAAACCCAAGTATGCGTCCCCACCTTGCTAGAAGAATACCGGACTCTCCATTCATCTCCGCCTGACCAAAATGCTGGAACACGCCGCTCAGTCCCGTCAGGATCTTTAATAAGAATATCTAGAATTACCTGGTTGAAAGGATCATCGTATGAAATCCCTGATTGAAAATGCCATTCAGTTACACAATTTTGCTTGGTTACAATCATTCTTTCATACCTCCTAGCTTGACTAATACATCAAATCCATTGCCGGATCAGGATTAAAATAACAGGAACCAGATTCATATTATAATCATGTACCAATATACTTGTGCGTGTGAATTTTTAACTGATTTAAACACTAGTAATTTCGTTGACAACCCGTCAATTGCCTTGCTACCATTAAATTGCAGCCATCGACCTGTTTGCCCTTGAATTCTCGTAGCCTAAATTGAGGCTAATGACGGACTGAAGGAGTCTCCATTGTCCTATGTGAAATCCCTGCGTTGTCGCGAATGCAGTAGCGAATATCCAATTGAACCAATAAATGTATGTGAGTTCTGCTTTGGCCCTCTAGAAGTAATCTACGATTATGATGCGATGTCTTCTAAGGTTACAAGAGCTAGTATAGAAAGCGGCCCGGCAAGTATGTGGAGGTATCACGATTTCTTGCCAACCGATATACAATCCGCTGTAGATATAGGCACCGGGTTCACTCCACTTGTACATGCAAAAAATCTGGGCAGAATGCTTGGACTGGATCATCTATACATAAAAAATGATGCTGTAAACCCTACCTACTCTTTCAAAGACAGACCGGTATCTGTTACTACCACCAAGGCTCTAGAATTTGAGTTTGAGATTTTGGCATGTGTATCTACAGGCAATTTAATGGGATCGGTAGCAGCTCATGGGGCCAAAGCGGGTATGAAAACAATGGTGTTTTTTCCTTCAACTCTGGAAGAGGAAAAGATTGTGGGTGCTGCAGTATACAAACCTACGTTAGTAGCTGTTGATGGAACCTATGATCAAGCAAATCGGTTTTGCAGTGAGTTAGCAGATAACAATCCGTGGGCGTTCGTGAACATCAATATGCGTCCGTATTACGCTGAAGGAAGCAAAACTCTGGGATATGAAGTGACAGAGCAGTTAGGTTGGAACGCACCTGACCACTGCGTGGCACCTGCAGCATCTGGTGAACTTCATACAAAAATTTGGAAGGGCATCCAGGAGATGCGAGACATCGGGCTTATAGATGCCGCTAAAACAAAGATGCACCTAGCCCAGCCTGAGGGCTCTTCACCAATTGTTCAAGCGTTTGAAAAAGGCAGTAGTCAAGTAGAACCGGTTAAGCCTGACACAATTGCGAAATCACTGGCAATAGGTAATCCGGCATCTGGTCCATTTTCCCTCCAAACTCTCACGGAAACTCATGGAACCGCAGTTGCAGCACTTGAGGAAGAAATTGAAACAGGGATAAGACTACTGGCTGAAACAGAAGGCATTTTTACCGAAACTGCTGGAGGAGTGGTCATATCAGGATTAAAACACTTGGTGGAATCAGGCAAGATAGGCAAAGACGAAGTAACAGTTGCATTTATAACCGGTAACGGTTTCAAAACTATTGAGGTAGTCAAGAGTGATGTGGAACTGGTCCATTCAGCGCCTGATTATGATTCATTCCAAACCGCTATTGGGAATAATTAGATTACAGGGTGTACACTGTGCTGGTCAAAAAGCAAATCCTGGATTGAGGAGATAGTTAATGAGCGTAACCGTCAGAATACCGACCCCAATACGTCGGGTCACCAATGGTGAAGATAAAGTCACTGTATCAGGGGATACACTGAAGCAAATTATTGAAGCTATGGAAGAACAATACCCTGGAATCAAAGCAAGACTGTGCGACGATAAAGGCGACCTCCGCAGCTTTGTTAACATTTACATAAATGGGGAAGATGTTAGATTCCTTTCAGGTATTGATAGTCCTGTTGATTCAGGAGATGAAGTCAGCATCATCCCAGCAGTAGCTGGCGGTTAAAAATTCAACTCAACAGGCTAATCACGTTGAAAAACGTGCTTAGCGGTTTTACCCATCACCCACTCTTTTTGCACTCGTGTTCCTAATGCTTTATGAAACTGAATGCCGTTAAGTGCGTTGTGGTAACCCTCGCGATTACTCACGGGTGGGAAATCGCTCCCCCACATAACACGCTCGTGCCCAAATGCGTCTAATGCAAGTTTTAGTAATGGAGTGGGGTCATCCATCATAAACCTGTCTGAAAGTGTGTGAGGCCTCTGAATAAATTCCCCCAACCCACCAACCTTTAAATACACGTTTGGGTACTTGGAAAGATTAAGTACTCTCATGAAATCTGAATAAGGCTCTTCAATTTCATATCCAACTCCAGCCATATGCTCAATTACAATAGTAAGCTCATTTAATTCCTTTACCATCTCCTCAAACCAAGATGATGCAAATTGGTCCAACGTACCCAATGTACTCACTGGCAGTCTCAAAGATTGGGCTTTCCTCCAGATAGCTAATGGATCTGGATCATCAGATCGATCTGCCGGCTGCATTCGAACACCGTGAGCTCCAGCATCCGCTAATTTTTGAAGGTGATTTGTTGCTTTATTATTTTTCACTTCTACAAGTACCACTACATAAAATCTGCCTGGGAATCGGTCAGCACAATCGAATAAATATGCATTGTCATATACACCTCTATGTTGTATCAACACCCCTTTATCCACGTTGTTCAAGTCCATCTGGGTAATTAACATTTCAACTGGCTCGAACCAACTCAGTCCTGCGTGGCAATGGCTGTCTATTATTTTCATTAGATGCTCCTGTTTTCTACGTGCTGGTCTTCCATTCGATAATTTATAGCACTGGAACTACTTAAGATGTTAACCTACCTCAACAATACTACTCATGAATGATAATTATCATTTATAACAAATGGATTAATTTATTTGTAATAGCCATTTGCTTGTATGATAGTTTATAAATTCGCGCTAGTCCGAAAACTCTTCGGTTTGATATTGCTCAATCAGGCAATTCAGAAACTTAATTAAGATTGGAGGTATCGTAATGAACGTTGTTTGGATAGTTGCAGACACTTTTCGACGCGACATACATCAGATGTTGGTCAGTTTTATGAAAACTACTAACTTGAACGATGAGTTGATCAAACCCAGGCTAGAATTACGACTCTGAAAAGTTATGAACATCAATATCAAAGCAATATCTACCGTTGTTGGGTTAATTACCATTATTGGATTTTTCTGGCTTCTGGGATGGGCCGTGGCTAACCGAGAAACTGTAACAAGCAGAAGCGGATTGACAAGAATCAATAAGCCTGCTCCCCCAATTAATCTAGTCCTGTTTAATGGAGGAACGTTCAAGACGGAAGATCCAATCGGGAAACCAATCTTAGTAAATTTCTGGGCTTCATGGTGTCCTCCTTGCAGGGACGAAGCTCCAATGCTAGAAAAAACGTGGCTGAAATACTCAAAAGACGTTGTTTTTCTCGGTGTAGCCATCCAAGATTCGAACACCGCAGCAGAATCATATATAGACGAATTCAGCATCACATATCCCAACGGATTAGACCTTGATGGTAAAATCACTGTTGACTACGGCGTTGTTGGACTACCCGTCACTTTCTTGATAGATTCTGCTGGCACCATCAAGAAAAGATGGGTCGGAGCGTTAAAAGAAGCTACCCTTAACGAATGGTTAGAAGAGATAACGAACACCAGTAACAAAGCTGAGATTCATAACTGGTAGACGTCTACCAGTTTCCTGATGCCGTAACTCTCCTCTTATATATCAGTATTAGTACCTAACTATATCTTTATATTTGCGGGTATCTTGAAAAATCAAATCCTTCTTTAACCATCACTTCTATCAAAGCCGGTTGTCCAGATTTAGTGTTTTCCTTGGCTTTATTAAAGACTTCTATGAAGTCACCTGGGTTTTCTACTCTTTGAGACCATGCTCCCAGTGATTTTGCCAGATCGCTATAGTTGCCACCCAAGTAGAGGTGCTTTTCTGCAGCTTCTGGCATCGAACCTCTCTCTATGGCCATAGCTCCATTGTTAAATACCACAGTTATAATCCCAAGCTTATTTCTTACTGCGGTCTCAATATCCATACCCACCATACCTATGGCAGCATCTCCCATGACGTTAATGCAAAGCTTATCCGGCTCAGCCAATTTAGCTCCCATTATAATCCCTAGGCCATAGCCTAGTTGAGTTGATTTACCCCAGCCCATATAAGACCGTGGTGATGTGCATTCCCAAAAAGGAACGAGCTGTTCCCTAGGACTACCAGAATCATGCGTAATGATAGTATTGTCTCGATCTACCGAATGTAACATGTCCCAGATTACCCTATATTGATTAATTGGCACCTCGTCAGAAGTCAACTGGGGCATCCATTCATCCAGCCACTCTTTTTTAAGCGAAGCTATCTTACTAACAACATCACTATTACGTCTTCCCTGTCCATTGGTACGTTTCTTAATCTCATCAATGAGGGCACGCAATACCAACTTTGCATCCCCTATTGCAGAACATTCAGCAATTTGGTCTTTGTTCACGTCACCATAATCGATTGTCGAATGTAATATCCTTTTACCTTCCGGTATCTGAGGCCCAAATCCAGTTTTACTGAAGCTACAACCTATCCCAAAAATTACTTCTGAATGTTTAAGAAAATATGCAGCACCTTTTTGAAGCGACCTCATGCATGAACCAAGAGATAGTGGATGATTTTCCGGAAAACCACTTTTACCTGTCATAGTAGTGAGTATCGGAATTTCCAACAACTCTGCGAATTCAACCAACTCGTCTGTTGCCTCGGCGTACATCACTCCTTGACCAGCATGAACTATTGCAGAATCATTACTCAATAAAACATCTGCAATCGCTTCAATATCTGGCTGATCTGGTGCCATCCGATTACCAACAACCGGTGTGTAATCCAAGCCGCCATCAAGTTCAGACTCCCATATATCATCTGGTAATTCGACCAAAACTGGTCCGCCTTTACCGGTTCGAAGTTGGTAAAAAGCCTTTCGCATCAACTCTGGTATCCGCCGAGTGAGGTTAGCCCTAGCACCCCATTTAGTGACAATCCTATAGCCTTCCACCGAATCGTATTCCGGGGTCACATGTAATCTGTCGGTGGCAACCCCCGCAGGTAGTAAAAGAATTGGCACATTGTCAGCAAAAGCCTGTGCAGCACCAGGGTACGCATTCTCAGCTCCCGGTCCCTGTTGCATGGTGAAAACTCCTAGTCTCTTACCATTGGTAGTTCGACTAAATCCGTCGGCAATACCCATTCCTATTCTTTCTTGTCTGCACAAAACCGGTTCAATACCAATTCTGGCACACTCCTCAATAAGCGGTTGGGCAGGAAATGCACACAAGTATTCGATACCTTCGCGTTTTAAAATTTCAGCTACAACACTAACTCCATGCATAATATGCCTCCAAATATATATTCATTATCTCAGATGATACAGAGTATAACCTTCCTAATCGCCTTACACTATACAGTTATTTCAAAAGCATGGGTATAAACACTAGTGCAGGTAGCTAGATAGTCACAAGATCCAAAATATCTCAGTAAAGATAGCTCGCTCAGCTACCTGTAATATCCGTAAATTGGGCACAGCAGTATACTTCTGTTGGAGTTACTGTTATGAAATCTATTTAAGCCACGGACGATACAACCGCCCATCAGCTACTGTGTGTTCATGGAATAATCGGCTGGTTGCTTCAATAGAAGTCCCAATCTCCCATTTCTTGGCTGAGCCCAGTTTTGTCATAGTACTCAGTCGGTCGTGCATGGTAAACACACCATCTTGGAGACGCATTATTACTACATCCCCATCCGAACCTATTCTCAAGGTTCCAATTCTATGATCTAGTCTCATTGCACGTGCTGGTATATACGTTGACCGTTCAACAACCTGATCAAGCGTCATACCCAAATGCATCATCTTGCTCATAGTGGTCACTAAATCGTAAACGGGACCTTCTATACTGATGGTACTGATATCGGTACTAATGGTGTCAGGGAGGAGACCATGCTCCAATGCTCTCGCAGCTGCTCTGAAAGAAAAACTTCCTCCACCATGCCCAATATCTATGAAAACTCCTCGTTTTTGGGCTTCTTTCATACCCTCTAAAACAGTCCCACTTTCTTCTAACACTCCATCCTCAAATCCGTGGAAAGAGTGCGTGATCACATCTCCGGGTCTGAGCATGTCCATCAAGCTGTTCAAACTTGTAGGATTGTTCCCTATGTGTACCATAACGAACCCGCCAAAACCCTCCGCAGCTTCAATCGCCCTGGAAAGTATTTCTACATCATCACTATCACCAAGGATATGTTTGGCCAAACGAGCCTTTACTCCTATTACATAATCTCGATTTTCTCGCCCTGAATTTATAACTTCATCCACATCTGCCCATTTCATATCCTCAACTTCACCGATTTTACTTGACAGCATCCCTGTTGCAGAAATATTCAACAACGCATAGAGTTTTGTATCTGATCGCTCAATTACATGCTTTCTGAATGCAGGGAAAGTCAATGAACCGGCAGAACCGGCATCTAAAGCGGTGGTTACGCCTGTTGATATGTTACTGATGTCGGGGTCTATCCCATAAGTTGATGCACCCCAATAGGCATGGATATGCATATCAATCAAGCCCGGGGACACAATCATTCCAGAAGCATCTATCGTTTCACGGCATTGAATCGGATCTATGTGCTCCTGTATTGAAGCCACTTTCCCGTTCGAAAGAGCAAGGTCTCGGTCAGCATTCAACCCTTGAGAGGGATCAACAATCTTACCGCCTTTAATCAGTAAATCGTATTTCATAATTCCGTCCTGTAATCCGAGATTATCTCCTGCCTCAAGAGTTAAACAATGTAATTTGTGGAATGCTATCTCTCATTCTAGAAAGGAACGATAGTAGCACTCTATGTAAGAAATACGTGTTCCAACGATGCCTTTGCTATCAAATCTTTGACTTAAAAATCAGTCTATATGCAATATTTGACTATTCAAACGACCATGCTAAGAGGATTTTGTAGCTGCTCCTTCACTTCTATAATGAATCTGGCACCCTCTGCCCCATCTACTACGCGGTGGTCAGCAGACAATGTTGCAGTCATCATGTCAGCAATAACTATCTGGTCGTCTTTGACAACTGGGCGCTTGGTTACAGTACCAACAGCTACCATAGCGGTCTGCGGTGGGTAAATGATCGCTGCAAAGCTTGTCACATCAAACATACCAAGATTACTAATTGCAAAAGTACCTCCTGTATATTCGGTTGGACTTAAACTACCTGCCGTGGCCCTTGATGCTAAATCTTTACTAGCTTTTGCTATATCTCTGAGCGATTTGTCCCCGCAATCCATAATCGCTGGCACGATCAACCCTTCTTCTTCTGCAACCGCTACTCCAATATTGATCTTTTCGTTAACCTTGATGGCAGATTCTTCTAAATAAGCATTGAATTTGGGGTGTTTTTTGAGAGCTTCAACACATGCTTTTATAATGAGGTCATTAACTGTAACTTTTACCCCTTCATCAGCCAAATCGGTGTTAATTTGACTTCTAAGTTGCATAGCACGGCTCATATCTACATCAGCTGATATGTAAAAATGCGGTTTCTCTTGCTTACTTTGAACTGTAACTCTGGATATCTGTTGCCTCATTCTTGTTAACGGAATGCTCCCAGGCAAGGTATCCACAGGACTAATGGGCAATTGTTCTGCACCCACAGAATCTGAATCAGAACTGGTTTCAATTTGGGTAGTCAACTGAGATTGAGTGTCAGTAATCTGCGGTCGATCAACAGAACCTTCTCCAACCGCAAGTACATCGCTCTTGGTTATCCTGCCACCTGGACCAGTGCCAACAATCAAACTAAGGTCTACCCCAAGTTCTGCAGCCAATTTCCTAGCTATTGGTGACGCCTTTAACCCACGATTATCATCTATTCCTTTATGTGGAGGGGTTTGGATATCGGGATCAACCACAGCCTCTTGTTTGTCAGTTTCAGGTTCTGATTGCTCTACATCATCTATTGGATCAATTTCGGGAGATTCGATTTCTTCAACGAGTATTTCCTCGTCCTGATCCCCAACAATCGCTATAGCCTGCCCCACAGGTACAGTAGTTCCATCTGGGACTAATATCTTCCTGAGCGAACCTGTTGCATAAGATTCGAATTCAACAACGGCCTTATCGGTTTCAATTTCCGCTATAGGATCTCCTTCATTTACGCTCGCTCCTTCATCCAACAGCCAGCGTACGACTGTTCCTTCTTTCATGTCATATCCCATTTGCGGCATATTCAGTTCAGTACTCAATTATTACCCCCTAGAAACCAAAGTTCTTTTTGATAGTGTCTACTATTCCTTTAGCATCTGGAAATACCGCCGACTCTAGATTAGTCGCGTAAGGAGTGGGTACATCCAGACCTGACACCCTTAAAACGGGCGCATCCAAATAATCGAAGGCTTCTTCCTGTATGGAACTAGCTATCTCCCCAGAAAACCCGCCGGTTTTCCAGGCTTCTTCTACAACTACGGCGCGACCAGTCTTTTTAACAGATTCCAAAATGGTATCCATGTCTAGTGGTCTTAGACTTCTCAAATCTATCACTTCCGCTTCTTTGCCTTCTGATTCAATCAATTCCTCAGCGGCTGTTTCAGCGTGTTCGACCATCCTTGAATATGCAATGATAGTAACGTCTGATCCCACTCGCCTTATAGCTGCAGAACCAATTTGAACATCGTACCAATCTTCAGGCACAACACCTTTGGATCCGTAAAGCAACGCATGTTCTACAAATACAATTGGATTGTCGTCTTTTAGAGAAGATCTCAGCAGCCCCAAAGCATCATATGGAGTAGATGGGGCCACTACTTTCAGTCCCGGTACTGACGCAAACCATCCTTCAAGACTCTGAGAATGAGTAGCTGCGAGCTGCGCCCCTCCTCCAGTGACTGTCCTGATTATGATTGGAACGGTTAATTGCCCATTGGACATGTACCTCAATTTGGCAGCATGGTTAACTATTTGATCCATTGCTAAAAGCGCGAAATTGATTGTCATGATTTCGACAATCGGTCTTAGGCCTGCCATAGCTGCACCCACTGCTGAGCCTACTATAACTGACTCGGCAATTGGCATGTCCCGTACGCGATCAGCACCGTAATCTTCAAGGAATCCCCTGGTAACCGCATAACTGCCCTTATAGGTACCTATGTCTTCTCCCATGAGCAATACACGGTCATCATTATCCAGTGCTTCTCTCAACCCCTTACTAATAGCTTCTCTGATGATCATTTCTGACATTCAAATACCTAACTCTTAACCATAAATATTATCGTAAATAGTGTCTAAAGATGGTTCTGGGCTATCTTCAGAAAACTGGATTGCGTCTTTAACGATCACTTCAACAGTTTCTGCAATTGATTCAATATCTCCTTCATCAAGGAGGTTTTCTAAAAGACACTGGTCCTTAAAAAGATCTATCGGGTCCCTCCCCTTCCATTCATTCACTTCTTCTGAATCTCTGTACTGCTCTGGATCAGCAAGAGAATGCCCTCGAAATCTATACGTCATTGCCTCAAGAAATATTGGACCACTTCCATCCCTAATCCTACCGACGGCCTCTGAAGTGGCATCATGAACTTCCATCACATCCATCCCATCTATTTGCCTACTCGGGATCTTGTAGGTATCGGCAGCAAGATAAATATCTTTACCACCTGCATGGGTTCTTTCAACATGAGTACCCATACCATAAAGATTATTCTCCAAAAAAAATAAAACCGGTAAATCCCACAATGACGCTAAATTCAAAGCCTCGTGAAATTCACCCTGATTCACAGCTCCATCTCCAAAGAAACAAAGTGCTACACGTTTTTCCCTGCGATATTTTATAGCTAGGGCCAACCCAACTGCAATTGGCAGTTGACCACCTACAATCGCATAGCCGCCCATGAAGTTGATACTAGAATCAAAGAGATGCATGGAGCCGCCTTTTCCTCCACTACTACCAGTTGCTTTTCCATACAATTCTGCCATCGCTACATTAGGATCCATACCCCTTGCTAAAGCGTGACCATGATCACGGTAATGGCTTACTACATAGTCATCTATCTTCAAAGAAGACATCGCTCCAACCGCAACTGCCTCCTGACCAATGTACAGATGAAGAAACCCACGTATCTTCCCCTGCATATAAAGTCTCCCGCTAGCCTCTTCAAACCTCCTGATTAACAACATTTGCTTGTAAAAATCAACAGCTTGATTTTTTTCTAATTTGATAGCCACAACAATTAACGTCCTTCCACGTTACAAATACGAAAATACGAAAGGAACGACTCAGAAATGAATCGCTTCTCCCTCTGCTGCCAGAGCAGCTTCTTTTACCACCTCAGAGATAGTGGGATGAGGATGAACTATCCATCCCAATTCTGCGGTGGTACCCTCCAACATTCGAGTTATAGCAAGCTCTCCTAGCAATTCAGTAACTTCAGGTCCAAGCATATGCGCACCGAGAATCTCTCCCACTTCAGAATCTATTACCAATTTAGCCATACCATCAGTCTCTCCTAATGCCAGCGCCTTGCCACTTGCCATCATTGGGAATTGTCCTATTTTCACATCATATCCCTGGTCAACAGCCTGAGTTTCAGTCAAACCAAAACTGGCAACCTGAGGCTGGCAATAAATTGCTCTTGGCATAAGCCCATAGTCTAATTTGGGAGGATTAAGACCAGCCAAACTTTCCACTGCAGTAACACCCTGTGCTGATGCCACATGCGCTAGCAGCATTTTCCCGGTGACATCGCCTATTGCGTAAATGCCTTCTACATTTGTAAGCATATTGTCATCTACAGTTATGAAATTCCTCTGGGTCGCTATCCCTAAACCTTCCAATCCAATGTTTTCTATGTTTCCCTGGACACCGACCGCCACCAAAACTTTGTCACATTCAATTGATGACTCCTCTGAATCCGTCATTAATCTTACTGTAGCTTTCCCATTATTCACATCAATCCCTTGAACTCCTGAACCAACCATAATTTCAATGCCACGTTTCTTGAATATTTTTTCTAGCTGTTGGCTCACATCTTCATCTTCTAGAGGGACAATTCTCGGCATCAACTCCACAATCGTTACTTCTGAACCATATGTGTTATATATGTGCGCGAATTCCGCTCCTGTGGCTCCTCCACCCACTATCACAACCTTTGACGGAATTTCTCTTGTGGCAAGTGCTTCCCTACTTGTTATAACTGTCTCACGATCAACCGGCAACGATGGTATTTCTTTTTCTCTAGCACCAGTTGCAATAATTATATTATCGGTGGTAATAGCATCTCCTTCATCTACCACCGCTGTAAACTTATCTTTTAAAAACCCTGACCCTTTAATATGGTCCACACCATTTTTTCGTAATAACGCGCCGATTCCGGTTGTTAGACGTTTGACAACTTTTCTACTTCTATCTATTGCACTACCGAAATCATAACTTAGATTATCAAAACTGATACCAAATTCCTCAGCATGCTGCACCAATCCCAATACCTCTGCATTTCTCAGCAAAGATTTACTAGGTATGCATCCCCAATTCAAACAAACGCCACCCAGAGAGTCGCGCTCTATAATCGCTGTTTTCATACCCAGTTGCGCAGCTCTGATAGCAGCTACATAGCCACCAGGCCCGGAACCAAGAACTATTAGATCATAATCTGCCAATACGCTACTCCCTAAAATAGTATTCTGGTATGTTAATTCAAGCATCGAATAACACAATTTCTAGCAATATGATACACGATGATTGAAATCTATAACATAATTTTACCCTATTAATTCATCCTTGACACCGATGTTAGCCAACACTAACATTGTTAGCGAGCCGAGGTAGCTCAGTTGGTAGAGCACAGCACTGAAAATGCTGGTGTCGACAGTTCGATTCTGTCCCTCGGCACCTTACAAGCCTTATCGTTGTATAGATCTTGACGAATTTGGCTGTTTATCTAGCATGTTGTAGAAAGATCCTAATGCGGGAGTAGCTCAGTGGTAGAGCGCGTCCTTGCCAAGGACGAGGTCGAGGGTTCGACCCCCTTCTCCCGCTCCACAACTATCAGGTTCTTTTCAACAAACATTCCATCCTCTCACCGCGCTTTGTAATCTTGAAACAGATAATTCTAGAGCAATACCAACGTTCAATCTTTTTGAATAGCATTCGGCATTGAAAATGAGGGGAGGGCAAAAGAAGTCACATTTACAGTGAAGAATAGCTAAGGCATAATTGGCTCCGCGGGCTGGACTCGAACCAGCGACCCGTCGGTTAACAGCCGACTGCTCTACCACTGAGCTACCGCGGATTAATACCAATCACAAAACTACCGTGACAAACCTAGCTTTTAATAATACTAACACTGGGATCATACTTACTACTAGAGTATTAATCCTGAATTAATTGATAAAATGAAGTCTATTGTAGAGGAGAATAGTCAGTTGGCAATAAAGTCGAATTCCACACGCGTTTGACCAACTTACCACTTGCTTCACTTTCAGCAACAACACTATGCCATTCAGGATCGCTTGAAAAAGCCCGCCATGCTTTTTCCCTATGGCCAGCATTTTCAAAAGCTAGTATATATATCAAACGATCATTGGCCTCCCCAACATCTGCAATCCAATAACCAATGTTTTTGAATCCGTGCTTCTCAAACAATTCCAAAGTATGGTTCCTGAATCGTGAGTGCAGTTCCTCAAGTTTTCCTGGCATTGCTTCATACACTCTGTATTCGTATATCAATACTACCCTCCTCTAATTCAACTAGTACTGGTTGAATTTCGGTTACTGTTCAAACCTTCATAAAAAATCGTTATCTATCAGCCTAACATTACCTATCCAGACAGCAATTAATATAATTGAGTCGTCTTTAATTTCATCCAACTCGTACAGGTAAATGGAATCTACTATACTTGCATAGTCAAGTCTGGCAATAGGTTCTTGATCGACCAAAGATATTACGTGGTCCTTAATTTTACTAACTTGGTAAGTACCTGCAGCTTTTAATAACTTCACATCCCGCAATATTCTGGACATAAGTCGTGACGCTTCTCGTTCCTCCGAAGTCATCACTGAATTCCTGCTGCTTAATGCTAATCCATCGTCTTGACGAATGGTTGGCAGTACAACAACTCTGGCATTTAAATTCAAATCCTCTACAATTTTGGAAACAACTCTCGTTTGTTGATAATCCTTCTGCCCGAAATAAATGTTATCCGGGCTTAAAATAGATATGAATTTGCAAACAATCGTTGCAACGCCATTAAAATGACCTGGCCTTGAAAGTCCTTCTAATCTGTCACCAATAGAACCAACAGTTATTTGAGTATCGAGTCCATCTGGATACATTTCCTCAACTGATGGTGTGAAAACCAAATCTACTCCCATTTTCTCTAATTTATTCAAATCTGACTCAATGTCCCTAGGATAAGTTCGATAATCTTCATGTGGGCCAAATTGAGTGGGGTTAACAAAAATACTTGTTACTAGAGAATCATTTTGTTCCCTTGCGGCTCTAACAAGTGATAGGTGCCCTTCGTGGAGATATCCCATTGTAGGAACAAAGCCAATAGAACGGCCACAATATTTCAAGGCTTCTCTCATTCTTGAAACAGTTTCTATAACACGCACTACACACCCTCTTGCAAATTATTATATTACTGACCAAGTCCTAACTACTTGAATTTACTTGTTTAATAACTGACTGAATCACACTCTCGTCCACCATGAAACTCTCGGATTCCGATGGAAATGCACCATGTTGTACGTCATAAATATATTGAGTTACCGCACTCGTAATATTGTGATCCAAATTCGCGTAACGCCGTGAATGTTTGAATCCATCTGTCAATCCTACTAGATCATGAAAAACCAATACTTGTCCATCGCAATTAGGTCCGGCACCAATACCTATCGTAGGTATGGTCAATTTATCAGTGATTATTTTTGCGAGTTTTGATGGTACGAGTTCAAGAACCAAAGCATATGCTCCTGCCTCTTGAAGAGCTACTGCATCATCAATCAACCGTTTCGCTGATTTAGGTGACCGGCCCTGGACTTTATACGTACCAAATTTATTCAAAGATTGAGGAGTTAGTCCAATATGACCCATTACAGGCATGCCAGCATTTACAATATGTCGCACCGTATCTGAGACTTCAACTCCTCCTTCCAATTTCACAGACTGAACGCCTGCCTCTTGAAGAAACCTACCTGAATTCCGTAAAGCATCAATATTACCAGTTCGATAGCTCAAAAATGGCATGTCAACCACCACATGTGCGGTTTGACTTCCTTTAACTACCGCCTTCGCATGGTGAATCATGTCTTCTAACGTAACCGGGATAGTCGACTCATACCCCAGTATGACATTACCTAAACTATCGCCAACAAGCATTATTGGAATACCAGCAGCATCAAGAATTTTTGCGGATGTGAAATCATACGCAGTTACCATTGCAATCTTATTCCCTGCAGACTTCATCTCAGCGAATGCTTTTATTGAAAGTCTCATATTTTCCCTTCCTGCTTAAGGCAATCTCATATTTGAAGAAACATTGCAGAAGATCTATGAATCACTAGTGTTATACGATTTGAGCAGGTCTTCAATTTCCGTAGCAATTTCTCTAGTAACGGGGCCTCTCTCACAAGCAAATGGCAACCCTGCACGAGCCAGTTCTGAGTAAAGTGCAATG
>CEUS01020553.1_pt1 | contig 28696 bp, 19 predicted proteins | sample 427031 | NCBI WGS metagenome assembly CEUS01 (sample SAMEA2622837, study PRJEB7988) | marine metagenome | biome: marine biome (ENVO:00000447); feature: marine epipelagic mixed layer (ENVO:xxxxxxxxx); material: "saline water (ENVO:00002010), including plankton (ENVO:xxxxxxxx)" | depth 140 m | reverse complement strand
GCCCCGCCTTCCCAAACCTGTGATCGCCAAGAGACCGGACCCCCAGGACCGCAGTCCCAGCCCCCGCAAACCGCAGCCCACCAGGCCAAAGAAAACGGCATCCCGAGACTATCTGATCAACGCCATCGGGATCACCATGCGCCGCATCGCCCCCGGTGTATGGACCGCCACTGCCCCGCAACGGGACAAAGCAGACTCCCACAAACACGACGCGCGGACGCTCCGTGTTGACCAGCCATTCCATATCGCTATCCACGAAGTGACGCAGGAGCAATTCCAACTAATCATGGGGACCAACCCGAGTCGCTTTCGCAACCCGGACCACCCTGTGGAAACAGTCGACTGGTACGCCGCTGAAAGCTTCTGCAAAAAACTTTCCGCGTTGGATGAAGAAATCGCCGCAGGGCGCAGTTACCGACTGCCCACGGAAGCCGAATGGGAGTATTCCTGCCGGGCTGCTGAATCTAGAGACCCAGCTCCTCCCGCAAATCAGAACCGGCTGAATCTGAACTTCTGGTGCGCCAACAACAGCGGCGAACAAGAGTTTGATGCGGCACAGTTCTTTCAGGAAGCGCCACAGCATTACCCGGATCAGCTGCTTGCAAACGGCTGCAAAACCCATCCTGTGGGTCAAAAACGCCCCAATCGCTGGAGTCTGTTTGATATGCAAGGCAACGTCTGGGAATGGTGCGGCGATATTCCGTCAAACCACTCCAATGCCAACCGTGGCGAAAAAACTTCGGTCAGCGCGGAGTCTCAGCGCATCATCCGGGGAGGCAGCTGGTACGACGTGCCCGCCCTCTGCCAGCCAGCCAGCCGAACAAAACTGGCACCCGCCGAGCAGTACGACAATGTGGGTTTTCGAGTCGTTTGTGACCAGACCGCAAACCCACCACGCTGACATTCCTCCAAAGTGCTTCACGCTTCAACAGAATCCCGGGGATCTCCGTAACGCTGCAGTAAAGCGAGCACGATCTCCCTCAATTTTGGCTCGGCCTGCTCTGCCAGATCGACCACTTCACCGCCAGTCGTACTCGCCAAGGCATCTGGTCGCGCCACATTGGTCACCACCGATAAAGCCAATACCGGCAACCCGCATTCCGCTGCAACAAGCACTTCAGGCACTGTCGACATGCCGACTGCATCTCCTAGCTGGCGGAGCATGCGATATTCCGCCCGGGTTTCATAATTGGGTCCGGTCACCGCAACATAAACCCCAGTGCGGGCACAAAATCCAGCGCGGCGAGCCGTCGCCAGGGCATGCGCTGCAATGGTGGCATCATACGGGGACGCAACTCGATGGCCCGATGTCGCGGCATCAGGCCACGTCGACTCCGCCCCATGCGCGCTACCGCGTGTCATTAAATCAACGTGGCCATTCAGTACCAGGATGTCGCCCGATTCCATGCGTGGGTCCAAACCGCCGCTCGCGTTCGAAACCACCAACACCTCAATACCGAGCGCGTGCATCATACGTACTGGCAGTCCAACTTCTGCTCGCGAATAACCTTCATAGAGATGACATCTCCCTTGCATGGCCAGCACAGCACATCCAGCCAACCTGCCTGCCACCAACTGGCCGCTATGTGACAACGCCGTAGAACGCGGGAAACACGGAATCTCCTCAAAGGCGATCGCTACTTCGCAGTCGATCTGTTTGACAAGCCCACCCAAGCCCGTCCCCAGAATCAAACCCACCCGGGGGCGGCGCGGCCAGATACTGCGCACATATCGGGTCGCCTCTGCGACCTGCTCTTGACCTGATTTCACGTCGACACCGCTAGTCCGCTGAACGATGACTGTCTCGGGATTTTCTTCACCGAACTGTGCTCACGAGTACCACCTTCGCAGTTCACGACCTGCGTGTATCGCAGCCTGACCGCTATCCGGGTGACTCGGGCGCCAGAACACCGCGAACCAATGCCCGTAGTCGAGGCTCGGCATCTTGTGCCGTGGCGATAATCTGCTGGACATCAGCCGGTTCTAGCGCGTCGGGCAAACACATATCGGTGACAATGGAAAATCCCACGACGGGTAATCCGCAATGCGCAGCAACGATCACTTCCGGTACGGTAGACATACCGACAACATCAGCACCGATATTGCGCAGAAACCGGTACTCCGCGCGGGTCTCGAGATTTGGCCCGGAAACCGCCACAAAAACACCCTGATGCGCCACGATGTCTTCCCGCCGCGCCACCGACAAAGCCCGTTGGATCAACTCCGCGTCGTAGGGTTGTGACATGTCCGGAAAACGCGGTCCCAAACGGTCGTCGTTGATGCCGATCAAGGGATTGTCACCCATCAGGTTAATGTGGTCTTCGATGACCATCACGTCACCCTCACGATAGTTGGGATTCATTCCGCCACAGGCATTTGAAACCACCAGAAGTTTCGCGCCGAGGGATTTCATCACGCGCACCGGCAGTGTGATCTGCTTGAGCGCGTATCCCTCGTACATATGAAAACGGCCTTCCATGGCCATCACAGGCAATCCATGCAACGTTCCACAGATGAGACGGCCTTGATGACTAACCGCTGTGGTTTGCGGAAAGTGGGGTATCTCCTCGTAATCAAACGCAGCCTCTTCTTGAATTTCCTCTACCAGGGAACCCAGCCCCGTCCCCAGAATGATTCCGGCGTGTGGCACACGGTCCCACCGTTCACGTATCGCGGCCGCCGCGTCATTCATTTTGTCAAATAAGTCGAGCATTACTTCGCCCACCCAGGCCCCCAAACAAACTATTTCCTTTGCCGGCCGCGAAGGACCTTGGCCCAGGAACGCGTCGTGGCCAGAACGTACCTGCTGATTACTCGTCCAGCGCTCTACGACGGCCGTATTTTAGTGCACCATCGATAGACGTCTAGCATGCCTCGGCTACAGAAACCAGAATCCACACGTGTACCTGCGAACGGCGACGCGCGCACACTGTTGCTCCGCTGGGTTGCGACCCGCGTCGCATCTGTGGGAGCTCCCGATGTACGCCCCTCCCACCCAAACACCGTAAATCTTTTTTTCAACGACTGTGAAAAATCTTTTTCCCGCGATTCTCAATTGCGCCAGCGCACAATCGCCGGGCGATACAGGAATCCCCTTCTCCCCGGATCCTGGCCAACTGCGGGCTTTACCTGTCCGCACGACACCTCAGAAAAATCGCTCGCCACGACGTGGCGCCTCGCGGCACAAACTCTTGCCACCCAAGAGTCCCCAGGAAAAGTGTCTGGTTTTGCGATAAAACCGGTTGTGTGGCCCAATCCGCAGAACCAGCTGTGCTGGCAAAACACGCAAACAACCCCCAAATTCCGTTTTCAAGTTGATCAGCAAGTGTTAATATGCAAGTGCTGACTGTCGATGGATATAGGGATAGGAGGAAGTCCAGCATGTTGTCTGTTCAAGGTCCTGAATTTCGTCAATGCGACGGTATGACCCGGCGTCGTTTCTTGACCGCCGGAGCACTCGGCGCAGGTGGCCTCACGCTTGCCGACCTTTTCCGCAACGAAGCTAGTGCGGGTATCGCGGCATCTGATCGGGCGATCATCAATATCCACCTCGACGGTGGTCCCCCGCAGATGGACACCATCGACCTGAAACCCAATGCGCCAAGTGAAGTGCGCGGCGAGTTTCAACCGATTGCTACCAGAATCCCGGGCTTCCAGGTTTGTGAACTGATGCCGCGGCTCGCCGCCATGGCAGACCGCTTTTCGTACATTCGCTCTCTGGTTGGCGCCGCTGGCCAACATGACGCGTTTCAGTGCCAGTCAGGTTTTCGCAAGGCCAACATGGCAGCTCTCGGCGGACGACCCGCCATGGGATGCGCTCTGACGCGGTTGCGTGGATCAAGCGACGACCCCGCCCCGACATTTGTCGATCTCCTGCAAGGTCGTCCATTGGTGCGCAATAGTGCGCGTCCTGGCTTCCTGGGCCCCTCCTTCAAGCCGTTCCGACCAGATATTTCGAAGATATTTCCGCGACCTCTGGAAGTCGGCATGGTCAAAGAGCTGGCCGCGTTGGGTAACAATCACACGACCAGTCTGGCACTGAACGATACGCTGGACGCCAAGCGGTTAGGTGATCGCGCCAGTCTGCTCACGGAGCTGGATCGCGTCAAATGTGAGCTCGATGCCAGCGGAAATATGGAAGCACTCGACCGTTTCCACCAACAGGCAGCGAGCATTCTCACGTCAGGGCGTTTTGCCGATGCGCTCGATCTGAGCAAGATTGCACCTCACGAATTGAAGCGTTACACCGCACCCGCGTCTTCGGTTGAACGTTTTGTCACCGCAGACGACCATCGGTCGATGCGCAAGTTCCTGCTTGCCCGACGTCTGGTCGAAGCAGGCGTTCGCTGCGTGAGTGTTTCATTCAGTGATTTCGATACCCACTCGGGGAATTTCACCCGTATGAAACATATGCTCCCAATACTCGACCAGGGGCTGACGGCACTAGTCAGCGACCTGGAAGAGCGAGGGATGCTGGACCATGTCACGATTGTCGCCTGGGGAGAATTTGGACGCACACCCAAAATTAATAAGAATGCAGGGCGTGATCACTGGCCTCAGGTAGCGCCAGCAATCCTTACGGGTGGTGGCATGAACTTGGGACAGGTAATTGGAGCAACAGACCGCACCGCAGCAACCGCCACATCCCGGCCGATTCATTACAAGGATGTGTTCGCGACGCTTTACCATACGATTGGTATCGATCCACACCACGCGACCGTGATCGACCCCACGGGCCGGCCTCAGTATCTGCTGGACCACGGGCAACCTATTTCCGAGCTGGTGTAACTGCAGGAACTGACGCAACGGCAATAAACGCTGCCTGTTGTGACGACAAGTAGCATCTGTGTTGCCTGCTAACGCCCCTGAAACTCCACCAGCGGCCGTACCAATGCGATACCGGAACCTGCCGGCCCGGGCAAACAGATCGCGAAAGTAGCAGGCGTGCACTGCTTTTTCGGGGCGGCAGCACCTCCACGCTGTCAGGTCAGCCAGCTATATGCTCGATCGGCCCTCCTTACCTGCAGCGTCAGGCACTGAGACGTCCGGCTGCTGGACTCGCACCGGCGACTTTATCGATTCCCACTGACCAATCTCACACCATGTGCAAAAGGACTTAACACAACATTTTCAAACGACTTACTGGCGTTCGAGACATTTGTAGTAGAAACCGCTAGAGCAGCCCCCCTTGCTCTCCGGGATCGCAGCTTCAACCTACCGGTCGCCTGCCAACGGAAGAGGCCCGCCAAGCTTTTCTTGTGCCGTCAGCCAAATTGACGTAAAATACGTCCTGGTCTCATCTTAACGGTGGCTAACGGTAATCAGGAGGTACCGCGATGTCTGGCGCCACATACTTTGTGCAAGAGTGCCCTACCTGTGGCAGGCAATTGGAAGTTCGCCTGGAATATCTGGGACGAACATTGCAATGTCAGCACTGCCACGGCCAATTTGAAACCGATTCACATAGCAGGCATGGTGTCGCAATCGCGAATCCAGAGTCCAGCTTGCTTGACCGCGCAGAGCAATTACTGTCATCAACCGCAGAGTCACGCCCGCGACTTCACTAGTCATGCCGACGACGACTTCCCAGGCGTTACGCCGAGTCTCTGGCGCTTTCCTCGCCTGTCATGATGTCGGGACGCGTTTGCCCATTCCGCGTGTGTTTATCACGAAAATTCTGCTGTGATGCGCAGCGGGGAATTTCCAGCGGGCCCGCGTAACACCTTGCAGACGCTGGCATTACCGATCGATCAGACAAGAGCCCGCATCAATTATTCGTGCTGATTTCTGGTGCAAAGTACTCTCCCCCACCAATCTGTGTGACCCCTCGGGCGTTGTCTCCAGGTGTCTGATCACACGATAAGGTCGGTACTGGGCCCCCGCGCGTGGCCACCTGCTCACACGCAATTTATCTCTTCCATCCTCCCCCGGCCAGGCACACTCGCTGCCGAGCCACCACGGCCTCTGCCCTGCAGGACTCAATTTACGGGACTCAATTTGCGGGACTCAGTCCCTCACCCTTGACCACCCTGACACCACGTTTCAGAATCTGGTTATCCGCGTGGCTCCTCTGGAATCCCTTATGACAACATCCGGAAATCCAACTGCAAAACTGGCGACCAACGTACCAACGGACCAAGGCCGATTCGGTGATTTTGGGGGCCGCTACGTACCCGAAACACTGACACGTGCATTGGACGAGCTCACCGTCGAGTATGACGCGGCTTGCAACGACCCTGAATTTCAGGCCGAATTGGCTGAACTCCTGTGTAGTTTTGTCGGGCGCCCCTCTCCTCTCTATTACGCACAACGACTCACTGAGCGCTGTGGAGGGTCTCAGATCTGGTTCAAACGTGAAGACTTGAACCACACAGGCGCTCACAAAATCAATAACACGCTCGGGCAAGCATTGCTCACCATCCGCATGGGAAAATCGCGCGTAATTGCCGAAACAGGTGCGGGGCAACACGGTGTCGCTACCGCAACGGCCTGTGCACGATTCGGTCTGCCGTGCATTGTGTACATGGGCGAAGAAGATGTGCGCCGTCAGGCCCCCAATGTGTTCAGCATGAAACTCCTGGGAGCAGAAGTTCGGCCAGTTTCCAGCGGATCACGGACACTACGCGACGCCATCAATGAGGCCATGCGGGACTGGATGTCCAGCGTGGAATCCACACATTACATCATCGGCTCAGTGGTCGGCCCACACCCCTTCCCAATGATGGTCCGAGACTTCCAGTCGATTATCGGGACCGAAGCGCGACAACAATGCCTTGCACAACTCGGACGTTTGCCGGATCGGGTCGTCGCCTGCGTCGGTGGAGGCAGCAATGCTGCCGGCATGTTCTACCCTTTCATCAATGATGCAGCAGTCCGCCTGACAGGTGTCGAAGCAGGTGGATTAGGTGCCGACTGTGGCAAGCACGCGTCTCCATTGACCTATGGAGACCCAGGCGTCTTGCACGGCAGCTACAGCTACGTCATGCAGGATGACGACGGCCAAACGAGCGATGTTCATTCGATCTCCGCAGGGCTCGATTACCCAGGGGTCGGTCCGGAACACAGTTACTGGAAAACTGCGGGCAGGGTCGAATATACGACCTGTGAGGATCGCGATGCCTTGACTGCTTTCGATGCCGTGGCGGCCTGTGAAGGAATCCTGCCAGCCTTGGAGAGCTCGCATGCCGTATCACAGGCGATGAAAATCGCCACCGCCGGTTCACACGACGAGATCGTCGTGGTTTGTCTATCTGGAAGGGGCGACAAGGATGCGAGTGAGATTGCACGCCTGCGTGACGTCCAACTCGACCTCGATGCAACCTCCCACGAAACTTGATCGATTCCCCAACTGCAATGCACCGCCATGTCGCCCACAGTGGTCTCAGTTGGCTGACAGACGGGCTGGTATGTCGCAGGAGAAGAACATGGACTGGCGTTGTCCGTCGTGTGCTGAGGCGGTACCGGCAACATTCGATATGTGTTGGAATTGCGGCATACCAGAGCACAATAGCGGTCCGCCGGCAACGGTCAGCAGCCGAGCATCCACCGACCGTGAGAACTACAAACACCCTGAAAATATCCGCGTATTACGTCGCTGTTTTCGGTGTTTGCTCATTTTCTTTTCATGCGCTGCCGTAATCGATCTGCTCTACCACGGAATTACCCGGTTCTCGATCCTGGTCGGCATCCAGTTACTGATCGCACCACTATTGTCTATCCTGTTTATCTACCTGTTTGGCACCACTACCCCTGAGTCAGGTACCCCATGTCGCTGATTGATGACTTGTTTGCACGCCTACGCGCATCCGGTGAAAAAGCCCTGATGCCCTTTGTGACCGCCGGTGATCCTGACATCTCATTTACAGGTCAAATTCTGGCAGAGCTCGACCGTCGCGGTTGTCACCTGGCAGAAGTCGGTATTCCGTATAGCGATCCGATTGCGGACGGTCCCGTGATTCAGTCATCCTATACACGCGCACTGGACCGCAAGACCACGCTTGACCAGATACTGGCGATGCTGCAGACACGTTCCAGTTCCAACGGAATGCCGGTTGTCACCATGGTCAGTTTCGCAATTGTCCTGCGATGGGGACTGGAACTGTACATAGAAAGGGCCAAAGCTGCGGGAGTCAGCGGAGCAATCGTCCCCGACCTGCCACTCGAAGAGTCCGCAGCATTGGCGAAAATTTGTCGCCGCGAAGACTTCAGCTTGATTCAGCTGGTGACTCCGACAACGCCCCGTGATCGCGCCTTGCAGATTGCGGAAACTTCTACCGGATTTCTCTACTACGTTTCCGTGACAGGAATCACCGGGGAACGTAACGACCTGCCGCCCGAGTTGATCGACACCGTCGGCTGGCTAAGAGAACAAACACCGCTACCCGTCTGTATAGGATTTGGTATCAGTCGCGCAGAGCATGTCCGGCAGCTGGCACCCGTAGCAGATGGCCTGATCGTCGGCTCAGCGATCGTACGCCGTATCGCGAAAGCCGCACAAACCCCACCAGACACCGTACTTACGGATGTTGGCGAATACGTCAGTGAACTGCTGGCAGCCCTCAAACAGCAGTAGCCCGGTTGTCAAAACCGACCAGCTTCCCACGTGTCATGTTCTTCATTACGCAAACCTGCAAATCCAGGGGAACGGCATGCTAGCCATGCATTATTTTCCGCCTGCTTTCTATTCGTCGAATCAGATCTGGACGCAATCGACAAAAACTGCGATCTAAAGGGCTCTTTCAAGTCTTTCCGGGTGCTGACACTCGGCATTTCCCATGAGCGACTTCAGGATTGGTAGCCGCCACATCACCACCGCGTGGATTCTGTCCCCCACGCTGGACCTGTTATTTCTTGTCGGCACGCCTGTTTTGATCGTGCCCGCGGTCTGGATTATTGGACGCCACTGGGCAACACCAGAACAAATCGATCTGGCGGTCGCTTCATTTGCATCGTTCGCGCATCACCTGCCTGGATTCTACCGGTGCTACGGGGATGCGGATCTGTTTGCCAGATTTCGTTGGCGTTTTCTACTTGCGCCACCTCTTTTTCTGGCAGCATCCGCATTATTTCTGTTCCAGGACATGCACGCGCTAACTCTGGTATTACTGCTATGGGGAACGTGGCACGGCCTGATGCAAACGTATGGATTTATGAGAATCTATGACCTCAAGAGCGGTCGACAGGAACACTGGTCCAAGTACCTGGATTTTTCAGTTTGTTTCACCATCTTCGTAGCAGGAATGATCTACAGTGACGCTCGTGTCAACGCAGTAGTCACCGGCTTGTGGCAAAGCGGTGTACCACCACTCGACGCATCGTGGCTCCCTCGATTGCGAGTAGCTTGTGCCGTTTTCGCAGGGCTCGTCGTTCTCTGCTATGGAATCAACGCCGTACTCTGTTTCCGACGCGGCCACTTCAACGCACCCAAGCTGCTGCTGGCAACGATGACCGGCGGTCTCTATCTGCTGGCAGGTACGGCAACAACCAACGTCCTGGTCGGCATAGCGATGTTCGAGGTCTTCCACGCCGCCCAGTATTACGCCGTCGTCTGGACCTACAATCGGCGGCTGGCGAACGCGTGGCGAGGCAGATTGGGGGCACTGGCAACACAGCTGCTGCGCCCCGGCCCATTATTGGCCATCTATGTGTCCAGTATCGCTGCCTTTGGTTGCGTGCGTTATTTTGGCTCAGCGTTGAGTGAACCGCTAACGCAAAAATGCCTGCTTTCCCTGATCGCCACCTCGACACTGCTGCATTTCTATTTCGATGGGTTCATCTGGAAAGTGCGGGAACGATCAATGCCCGAAAACATCGATGTAGAAACAGCCCACGCCAAACCCCAGCGCCGGGTACCCCCGCTGGAACATCTCGCCAAATGCAGTTTGCTGGTCATCGTGCTTGGTAGTTTGTTTGCCCTCGAACGACGCCACAACAAGACCTCCCGTGCCCACGAAGACCAGTTGCTTCAAGTCGTCTTTCAATGGACACCCAATCTGCCCGAAGTCCAAGCGTTAGCAAGCCAGTCTGCGATCCGCCGAGGTAACGTCAAAGCAGCGGTCGACCTCGCGAAAAAAGCCGTTGCGCGACGGCCACGTTCCTACCGCGCCCAAGCGACACTGGGGCGTGCCCATCACGCAGCCGGCCAATACTCGGCAGCCGTGACTGCATTGAGCGCGGCAATCCACCTGGCACCTGGCGACTGGCGCTGCTACCACGATCTGACCGATGCCCTGCTTGCGGATGGACAAGTCCAAACCGCCCGCGAAGTCGCCCTGGCCGGCCTCGACATCTCACGCGACTCGGGATTACTGCTTAGCCTGGGCAGCGTACTTTGCGCTCTGAACGAGTTCGACGAAGCACTGAACGTACTCGGCGAAGCAGCTTCTTCAAATACTCATGCGGCGGTCGCAAATTATCGCCTGGGCCTGGTACACCTGGAGAAAAAAAATGTCGAGCGAGCCATTCAGTGCCTTGAAATTGCCGTCGACCGCGATCCTGGTCATCTGCAGTCACGTTTTCAATTAGGGCTGGGCTATTATCAAACAGGCCGGCTCGCTTCGGCAGCCCGACAGTTTGAACGCTGTCTCCAGAACCACGCGCCGTTCCCAGAGTTGTTAAATAACCTAGGCGCCGTCTACTCTGCACTGGAACGTTGGGATAAGGCAATCACAACGTATCGAAACGCACTGGAGATGGCTCCTGAAAGCGCGGCCGCCCACTACAACCTGGCCTTGGCTTACTACGAATTGAACCAACCCTCCGACGCGCGCCGACATCTTGAGGAAGCGCGCCGACTGGGGCAACCCATCCCCGCCCGGTTGCTGTTGGAATTGAACCAAAGGCATTAAATACACGGGATCTTGCTCGCCCGACTCTCTGATCACCCCTGTTAACCTTCCGGCACCTCGCTCGCCTTGAGCAGGTTTCGCAACACGGTTTGCAGAATTCCGCCATTGCGGTAGTAGTCCAATTCGACAGGTGTGTCGATGCGGACCGCAGCCTCAAACTCACATGCCAGCTTACCTTCTCGGCTGGCCAGCACTTTGACGGTTCCCCGAGGTTGTAACGTCTCCCCCAGGCCCTGGATGTCAATCTCTTCTTCACCTGTCAATCCTAACGATTGCCAGGTCTCACCTGCCGGAAATTCCAGCGGCAAAACGCCCATACCTACCAGATTGCTTCGATGAATGCGTTCGTAGCTAGCCGCGATCACCGCCTTGACTCCCATCAGAAGCGTGCCTTTGGCAGCCCAATCCCGACTGCTGCCCGTTCCGTATTCGCTACCCGCCAGCACGACAAGCTGCACACCGTCCTGCTGATAGCGCATAGCAGCGTCGTAAATCGTCAGCTGGTCACCGGAAGGGAAGTGGCGAGTCAAGCCACCCTCCGTGCCTGGTGCCAGTTGGTTACGAATTCGAATATTGGCAAACGTGCCTCGCAACATCACGCGGTCGTTGCCCCGACGTGACCCGTAACTATTGAAATCCGTAGCTGCGACACCCCGTTCTTTCAGGAACAAGCCAGCTGGGCTCTCCTTCGCAATTGCACCAGCCGGGGAAATGTGGTCCGTCGTAACCGAATCACCCAGCAATGCTAACACGCGTGCCCCAGCGATAGGCTCCGTCGCCGATACGTCCGGCTTTAACCCTACCAGGAAAGGCGGCTCTTGAATGTAAGTACTCTCCTCATCCCAACCGTACAACTCCCCACCACTTATCTCAATGCGATTCCAGGTTTCGTTGGCATCGAAGGCACGCCCATACCGGGAACGAAACATTTCCGGACTGATCGAATGGGCAATGGCCTGCTGAATCTCTTCCGTGCTGGGCCACAGTTCCTTCAGATAGACATCCTGGCCACTACTATCCTTTCCAAGTGGCTCGCTGGCCAAATCAATCGACGTCGAACCGGCAAGCGCATACGCCACCACCAGCGGCGGACTGGCCAGGTAATTTGCTTTCGTCAAAGGATTTACGCGACCTTCAAAGTTACGATTCCCACTGAGTACTGCCGCCGCCACCAATTGCCCCTCTTCAATAGCAGCAGCCACCGGCTCGGGTAGCGGCCCGCTATTCCCAATGCAAGAAGTGCATCCGTAACCAACGGTATGGAAACCCAATTCTTCAAGCGGCTCGGTGCAACCCGCCTTGTCTAGATAATCACTCACGACACGTGACCCCGGCGCGAGGCTGGTCTTTACATACGGTTTGACGCGCAACCCGCGTGCGACGGCCTTCTGTGCCAGAATTCCGGCCGCAAGCATCACGGACGGATTACTCGTATTGGTACAACTGGTGATCGCGGCAATGACAACTGCCCCATGGCCAATTTCTACAGAACTCCCGTTGTCTTGCACGTGGCCAGTGCTCTCCAGTGCAGCGGAGTCGAGACCAAAACCTCGCTCGGCGACCGGAGCCTGCAGTACCGATGTAAACGAGGAAGCCATTTCAGATAAGGGCACTCGATCTTGTGGTCGTTTGGGTCCGGCCAGGGCTGGCTCAACCGTACGGGCGTCCAAGGAGAGGGTCTTGGAATACTTCGGGACCGGTGCATCGCTGCTCCGAAAAATCCCTAATTCCTTGGTGTAACGTTCGACGAGATCCACCTCACCCGGCTCGCGTCCTGTCCGCCGCAAGAAATCCAGAGCCTCGTCATCGACAGGGAAAAATCCCATCGTGGCACCATACTCTGGCGCCATGTTGGCGATGGTTGCACGATCTGCTAGTGACATCCCTGCCACACCACTGCCATAGAACTCGACGAATTTTCCGACCACGCCCTCCTGGCGCAACTGCTCCGTGACCTTAAGTACAAGATCCGTCGCCGTGGCGCCAGCTGGCAACTCCCCCGTCAACTCGAATCCTACCACCTCGGGCATCAGCATGTACAAAGGCTGACCGAGCATGACTGCTTCAGCCTCGATTCCGCCCACGCCCCAGCCAACCACGCCAAGACCATTGATCATCGTCGTGTGGCTATCGGTACCGACCAGCGTGTCTGGGATGAGAATATCACCCTGGCGATCCTGCGACCGGAAAACGCCCTTGGCAAGAAACTCCAGGTTCACTTGATGGACAATTCCCACATTGGGCGGAACGACGCGAAAATTGTCAAAAGCTTGTTGTCCCCACCGCAAAAACTCATAACGTTCCCGATTCCGTTGAAATTCAAGATCAATGTTGTGCTCTAACGCATCAGCGCTGCCAAATCGGTCCACCTGGACTGAGTGGTCGATCACGAGGTCGACAGGAATCAATGGGTTAATCTTGTTGGGATCTCCTCCCAACCGTTTCATCGCACTACGCATTGCCGCCAGATCAACGACTGCGGGAACGCCGGTAAAATCCTGTAACACGACACGTGCCGGTTTGAAAGGGATCTCGACTTTCGCAGGGGAAGCGGCATCCCAGGACGCCAGATTGCGGACATCCTCTTCGGTCACTGAGAACCCGTCACACTGTCGCAAAACGGATTCCAGCAAGATACGAATGGAATAGGGCAACTGGGAAACCTGGCCGATCCCCAGTTCTTCCAGACGCATAATCCGGTAAATCGCCACGGGACCAGATTCAGTCTCAATCGTCGCACGCGCTTGAAATAGATCAAACGCCGAATCACCACTGTTCATTGCGCACCGTAGTTCTATCGTGAGTCAAGAATTGTCCAGCCCCGGAAGTACTGGAAGACTACCCGGCGTGAATATATCGCATCGGAGCCTGTTTGTCTGCTATCCAGCACGCATCAAGAGGCAGCGTGCCGGAGCTGTTCGCCGGCTTGCACAGGCGTCTCACCAACCACCACCATCCCATAGATGACGCCGGTCCACAGCCCGTGTAGGGTGTAGGCATTGTGTGCTTCACCGGTGGGGTCTGCGGAGGCACGCCGCCAGACAGAGACCACCACTACCCGAGCTCGCTCTGACTTGAATGCCGCTACTATGACGCAGTTTGTCGACCACCCGGAAAGTACTTGCCAGTTTGGCATGGCGCGCCAGGAAATCACGCCCCCCGTGGGCATCTACCATCGTATGTGGGGAGCCGCAACCCACCAGCAGGCCGCAGGAGTACATCGCCCGCTTATCGCGGCCGTCATAGTATTCCGCCAAGCCGGATCAGACCAACCTTCTGACAACGATCAGCTGGTCGTCACACTCGATCATTGCATCCTCGGACCCAGCGAATTGGACTCGTTGCGGAAGGAGGTTGCCCAGGCCACTGGATATAACCCTGAATCCCTGCTCTTCCTGTACTCACACACCCACGCAGCTGGTCTGATGGCCCTCGATCGGCAGGAACTCCCCGGGGGCGAACACATTCCCTCGTACCTGGCGGCGATCAATCAGACTGTCGCTGAGCTTGCCCGCCAGGCACTTGCCGACCTGAGACCGTCTCTGTTCACATATACCACCGGACGCTGCAATCTGGCGGCGCACCGTGACTTTCGCGACGAGGAACGCGACCTTTGGGTCTGTGGTTACAATCCAGACGGACCAGCAGACGACACTGTCATGGTAGTGCGTGTTTGCGAGAGTGATGGCAGCTTGCGGGCCGTCCTGACGAACTACGCCTGCCACCCCACCACGCTGGCCTGGGAAAATGACCAAATTAGCCCGGATTTTCCCGGCGCAATGCGTGAAGTCGTCGAAACGGCCACCGGCGTACCCTGCCTCTTCTTGCAAGGTGCCTCTGGTGACCTTGGTCCGGTCGATGGCTATGTCGGCGACCTCGACGTCGCCGACCGTAACGGCCGCCAACTGGGACACGCCACCCTGGCGGCACTCTACGGTTTACCGGCAGCCGGAACGCGTCATCAATACCAGGGGCCGGTCGTCTCAGGGGCCACACTGGGCGTCTGGACACACCAACCGCTGCCCGAACAGAGACAGCAGGCGATTGCGGCCTGGCAACGCACACGTCTGCAAGTGGAACTTCCCTACCGATCCGGCCTCCCGGCACTCGCAGATGTGCAAGCCGAGAAAACTCTCTGGCAGCAGAAAAAAGAAGCAGCCAACGCATCTGGTGACGCAGAGGCGATGCGTGATTGCCACGCCATGGTCGAACGCCAGACGCGTTTAATGTGGCGTCTGGGGGGCCTCGTGCCGGGAACTCACTACCCTCTGGCGGTCTACATGTGGCGCATTGGTGATGCGTTGTGGATTGCATTGCAGGGTGAACCCTATCAACAACTTCAAATCGCGCTCCGTGAACGATTCAACTCTCTGCCCCTGGTGATTTCCACCATCGCCAACGAAGCCAGCCCCGCCTACCTGCCACCGGCGGAACTGTACGATACAGGGATCTATCAGGAAACGATCGCGGTACTGGCCCCCGGTTGTCTGGAAACGCTGATCGGAGCAATTTCAGACAAAATCGCGGAAATTTTTGAGCTCCACTGAAGCGGAACCGTGAAACGAGTCAAGAAAGCACTTGAGATTGCCCTCAACAGACGTTAAATATGTACACTGTAAGGGATTTACGAATCTGCGGCCCCACACTTGGCCGATGCTCATGTGCAGTGCAGCGGGCCGGTCAAGAGTGCCACAGATCACCACACCCACAACGGGACCAGGAGAGACTTTCCTATGCTGACAATCTACGGGAAATCCAACAAACGGACCGGATTCTGTGATGGTTTGTCTCGACGCAGCTTCCTGAAGGTCGGAGGCGCCGCGTACGGTGGATTGTCGCTGGCTGAGATGCTGGAAATGGAAGCGCTGGCCGGGGTCGGGAGTTCGCATCGGTCCGTGATCAACATCTACCTTCCAGGTGGACCTTCCCACCTCGACATGTGGGACTTGAAACCGAATGCGCCAGCTGAAATTCGCGGCGAGTTCAACCCCATCAGTACGAGTGTACCGGGCATTCAAATCTGTGAACTGTTTCCTCGTGTCGCGCGCATGATGGACAAATTTGCCATCATTCGCTCCATCAGTGACTCCGATGGTCGACACGATGGCTACCAGTGTATGACAGGACGCAAATTTGGCAGTCGCCAACCGAATGGTGGATGGCCCTCGGCAGGTGCCTGGGTTTCCCGACTCGCGGGCCCCGTCAGCAAAGCGGTACCGCCCAACCTAGCACTGATGTACCCGACCGGAAATCGCACCTGGGGCGAAGCTGGGACAGCAGGTTTCATGGATCTTTCCCATAGCCCATTTAACCTCGTTGGCAAAAAACCACGCGAGAACCCGGACAACATGGTTCTTCAGGGAATCACCCTGGATCGCCTGCAAGACCGGGATTCACTGCGTACGGCACTCGATCAGTACCGGCGAGGGGTAACCGCGTCGACCAATATGGAAAGTGTCGACACCTACGCACAACAAGCCCTGGGGATTCTCACCGACTCGAAACTTTGTGACGCACTTGACCTCAGCAAGGAAGACCCGCGTATTCTCGCCCGTTATGGCAAGAGTGACGTTCGTTTCCAACGCGATGGTGCGCCAAAGATGATTGAAAATTTCTGCGTCGCCCGTCGGCTTGTCGAAGCCGGAGCACGCTATGTATCACTGAACTACAGCCGCTGGGATTGGCACGGCGGCGACGGCATGAACTTCCCTCGCTCGCGACAAGAGTTCCCTTTGCTGGACCAAGGATTGTCGGCGCTGATCAGCGACATTCACGAGCGTGGCCTGGCGAAACAGGTCTCCGTTGTGGTTTGGGGAGAATTTGGCCGTACTCCCAAGATCAACAAGAAGAACAGCCGTGACCATTGGCCCCGCGTCAATGCGGCGTTGCTTGCTGGCGGAAACATGCAAACGGGCCAGGTGATCGGTGAAACAAACAAGTATGCCGAGCACGCAATAAAACGACCTGTCAAGTTCCAGGAAATCTTCGCCACGCTGTACGACCACCTGGGCCTGGACGCACATCGCGATCGTATTTTCGACGGGTCAGGAACGCCGCGTTATCCGGTCGACGCCGGCGTCGATCCAATTCGCGAGCTGCTGTAGAGGCAAACTGCTCCAACACGGAGGTGCTGGGCAGCAAACCAGCCAAACCAATGTGCTCGGCAAGCTGCCGTCATCCTGCCCGGCAATACAATTGGCGTAGAGGTGTTACCTGGTTTGCGCAGTACCAATGCAGTACAGGTGCTCCTGGGTGCGAATCAAGATTTGCCCATTCACAAACACGGGAGTGGCAAATGTCGATTCGCCCAACGCATTGCTGGCAACAAGTTTGAATTCGTCGCCCTGCCTGAGCACGAAGGTCTTGCCGTCTTCACGCGTAATATACAGATGCCGTCCTGCCAGTATCGGGGACGAAGAAAATCCCTGACGGCTCTTTTCTACCTCACCGCTCCACAGTGTTTTACCCGTTTTGGTCTCGATACAGGCAACCGCACCGCGGTCTTTCAACACGTACGCGCGCCCCTCAAAAAAAACGGGGGTAGGAACATCCGCTGCGATACCCTGGCGCGTCCACGCGACATGGGACGTGGTAACGTCTCCTTGGCCACCTAACCGGATTGCCGTCATTGTTGTCCCACGGGCGTAAGGTGCCAGTAACAGGTCTCCTGCCAGGACCGGTGACGAGATAGATCGAAAGTACTTTTCACCTTTTGGATTCAAGCCACCAACGCGCCAGATCTCGGCACCATCAACGGCACTGTGCGCCGTCACATGATCTGCACCTAGAATAAACAGCTGCTCGCGATCACTGCGTGTGGCCACAATCGGCGTCGCATAGCTCTGAGCCGCTTCCAGCGGTGCCCCCAGGTTGCGTGCTCGCTTCCAGGCCAATATCCCACTGTCCTTCTGAAAAGCCACCACGTACGAGTCGTCCGATTGGATGCAAGCAATGACGACGAGTTCGCGAGTCAAGACGGGCGAAGTTCCCAGGTCCCACCAGAGGGTGTCCTTCCCAAACATCTCTTGCACATTTTTCTGCCAGAGGATTTTTCCGTCGAGATCGAGACACGCCAAATCCCCACTTTTGAAATAGACAAACACGTACTCGCCGTCGACGACCGACGACGGATTGCTGCCACTGGCCTTGCGATGCTTGCCGGGACGATGCTCCCCAATCGCCGTTGTCCAGAGTGCACGTCCGCGCAGATCCAGGCAAACCGCCAGATTCTGCCCTTTCTCCTGGCCAGTCAAAAACACGCGCCCGTCCCACACGGTTGGCGTCGAGGTACCTTTTCCGGGAATCGGTTGTTTCCAGGCGATGTGCATATCCTGGCTCCAACGAACCGGGAAGGGGCCTTCCCCAGCAACCCCGGTTCCTGCAGGACCTCGCCAGCTCGGCCAATTCTCCGCCCAAGAGGTGCCCAGAGAAAAATAAAACAGAGCGGCGCCCCATAACGCAACAGAAACTCGCATCATCGTTGCCCCCAGGCAAAATAGTTCACAACAGACTCACTGGATCATAGCAGACGCAGCTACGGCACCGCGTGAAGAATTTGCAGTCAGTGTTGTACAATTGGGCTATGTGCCAGCGGGATCTGCAATCCGCGTCACCACCGGGCTGCCAACGGTAACAATCAGGCAGCGATTCGCCGACGCCACTAACACCACAACGACTACTCACTTCCCGTCGCGCGGTGCGGTTCAAACACAGTCGGGCGAAACTCTCGAGTCGCGGCCAGCTCACACGCCTCTTGATAGAGCAGTTCCTGGCTGCGAACCGACCCCTTCTGTGATCCTTCACGAACCGCTTCGTAAGTTCCGTCCGGCAGTAATCGCCGGGCTTTAACATTGTCCCGAAAATAGGTGTCGAGAATACGAATCAGTCGTCGCTTGCTCCCGGGATGTTCAATGGGAATCAACAACTCAATGCGACGATCCAGGTTGCGTGGCATCCAATCCGCACTGGAAATAAAGACACGCTCATCCCCACCATGGAAAAAGTAGAAAATCCGAGCGTGCTCCAAATAGCGGTCAACAATGCTGATTACTTCAATGTTCTCACTCAGACCGCTGACCCCAGGCCGCAAGCAGCAAATCCCTCGTATATTCAGCTTGACGGTGACGCCTGCCTGCGAAGCAGCGTAGAGTGCATCAATCATCTGAGTGTCAACCAGCGAGTTGAGTTTTGCAACGATGTGAGCACGCTCCCCTGCCAACTTGCGCTGGGTTTCAATTTCAATCATCTCCAAGAGTTTTTCACGCAACCCAATCGGCGCCATTTCCAGGCTGTTGAGTTCCTGAGGTTGTGAATAGCCACTGATCGCATTGAAACAAGCGGTCGCATCAGCAGCCAAACCTTCCTGGCAAGTCATGTAACTCACGTCACTGTACAAACGGGCCGTCGACTCGTTGTAATTCCCGGTTCCAAGGTGCAAGTAGCGGCGAATTCCTTGAGCCTCTCGGCGCACAATCAAACACATCTTGGCATGCGTTTTCAGACCTTTGACTCCGTAAATCACCTGCACACGGGCCTGCTCTAACTGTTTTGCCCATTCGATATTACGGGCTTCATCGAAACGCGCTTTCACTTCGATCAAGGCGGTTACGTTCTTGCCACTCTCCGCGGCGCGTTTCAGGGCGGAGACAATCGGGCTGCGACGACTTGTCCGGTAGAGTGTCTGCTTGATCGCGAGCACATCCGGATCATCCGCCGCTTCGTCCAACAACCGCAACACGGGCTCAAAACTCTCGTATGGGTGACACAACAGGACGTCACTCGCTTGCAGTATCTCAAACATACTGCGCGACGGATCGATATGTGGTGAAGGCTGCGGTGACCATTGGGGGTACTGGAGGTCGTCAAACCCACTCAAATTTGACAGCTGCATTAAAGCTGCCAGGTCCAGCGGCCCTGCAATGCGATAGGTTTCACGATCTGTCGTACCCAGCCGGCGTTGCAGGAACCTCAACAATCCATCGCTGGTCGACTCAGCAATCTCGAGTCGTACCGTCGCGCTCTGCTTGCGTGCATCGAGCACCTCTTCGACGCCAGCTAAAAGGTCATAAGCACCTTCGTCGCGCAAACTGAGATCCGCATTACGAACAATACGAAATGCCACGCATTCGTTGACTGTTTCACCTGGGAAAAAACGGTCAAGGGTCATCGCGATTGCTTCTTCCAGCAACAAGAAGGCACTTCCCGTGTTTACAGGCAAACTCAAGAATCGACGCAGTGGTCCCAGGAATGGGACAATCGCATATCGGGGATCATCGCTGCCCGCTTCTGGAGCACAACGCACACAGAGATGCAGGGTGTGGTTGCTCAGTAGTGGGAACTCGGCCTCATCAGAAACTGCTATCGGCGTGAGCACCGGCAACAACTCCTCTTCCACTCGTCCCACAACTGATTGAACCTGGACATCGCTGAGCTGCTCTTTCCGTAAACACTGGACACCACATTTCGCCAGTTCCGGCTCGAGTTCCTGGTTCCAACAGGCATACTGATCTTGCAGCATCCGACGAGCCCGCTGTGAGATCTTTTCCAGCTGATCACTCGAACTCAATCCAAGCGGATCCAGTTGGGCAATACCACGGCTCGCAAGACCGTGCAGGCCGCCTACCCGGACCATAAAAAACTCGTCCAGGTTGGAAGCGGTAATCGCCAGAAATTTCAGACGCTGCAGGAGGGGAACCGCCGGGTTCCGAGCCTCGTCGAGCACCCGCTGGTTAAACTCGAGCCAGCTCAGTTCGCGATTCAGATAGTGGTCGGTGGTCGCCATTGTTGCATCGATTAACAGAATAAACGAACAGGTCTCGCGATATCGCTACTAATAATGTAATGCCCGCGGTCCGTGGGAACCATGCGGGAGGGTCTGGGCAAACCCTGGGCAATATGCGCAGCTGCCGGAACCTGATCACCAAATGTCCGAAAGCATGCAAAAAACACTAGGCGCGGACAGAACGCAACACCACGCGTGTCCCGAATACCTCTTCAAACAGAGAAGCGTGCTGGCTCATGGCCAGCTGTTCGATAGAAAGATCCTCGATGCGCGGTACGCTGATGATTAACTTCCCCCCATCCCAGTCAATTGTGAACTCCTCGATTCGTTGCTGCCGAGCCTCATCCAGAGCAATCGCGACGCGCAAGATCGCTGCCAACTGGGAAACAGCCACACGTTCATCCAATGGCAAATTACCGTAGACATCATGGTTCGGCTGCGGGGATGCGCGCCTGTGGTACCGGGCCACCAAAGCGACCAGCAGTAGCTGCCGGGCACCTAATCCAAAGACCTCACTATTGCGAATCAGATACATGCTGTGTTTATGGAGACTACGACTACTGACGTAGGCGCCAATTTCATGAAGCAGCGCAGCCACATGTAAAATGACTTCAAAGGACCGGCCCAAACGGTGCCGGTCTGCCAGTTGCAGGAACAGTTGAACAGACAACTCCGCAACATGTTGCGCGTGCGGCTCATCGAAACTGTAGTTTCTTCCCAAAGCAATTGCAGAACGAATCACCTGATTACGGAATTCATCCGTCCAGGCTTCACCAACGGCCATCTCCTGCAGCAACCCATCACGCAAGTTCGCGTTGCTGACTCGAATCTGTTGCAAATTCAATGACCGGGCCAATTCAAGATAAGTCAGCAAAGCGGGGCCCAGGGTCTCAGCATCGGGAAAACTCAGATGGTAACGGTGAACGAGCTCATCCTCAGTTGATTCCAGAATCATCTGGGTGAATTGTTCCAACCACTCTAGTGGAACGCGCAACATCGTATCTGCGGGCCAGTTCGGGTGCAGCTGTTGCGCGGCAAACCGAATATCTCCGCCAATCCCAATCATCACGTTCCGGCCACTCTGGGGAACATGACTGACTACCTGTTGCACTGTATGGCGAATCCGCGTCTCCATCATCTCGCGCAATTTGGAGCTGGATGTGGGTTGCGACTGCAGACTCTTGCGAATTCGCTGCGAACCCAATCGATACGTATGGGAAAAATGGACATTCCCATTCTTGACCAGCAGCACCTCTGTCGCGCCACCACCAACTTCGGTAACCACGGTGTTGGCCGTAGCCAACTCCGGCTCAGCCCAAAAAAAACGCTGAATCCCAGAGTAGGTAATCCGTGACACCTCGGCCTCATCAATGGCCGTGATTTCCAGTCCCGTGGCGACGTAGACACGATCCAGGAATGCCAGACGATTTTCCGCCTCGCGGACTGCGCTGGTAGCAACAACACGAATGTTCTTGTCGTCAACGATCTGATATTCTTCGAGCTTGCGTCGGTAACGTTTCAAAGCACCGACGCATTCTTCGGTAGTTGTTTTGCGAATGCGTCCGCGCGTAAACGCGTCCTTTCCCAAGTTCACCGTTTGGGTCAATGTCTCCAGAATCCTGACACCGTGCTGATCGTCAATCTCGGCAATCGCCATCCGTATTGAGGTCGACCCGACATCGATCACGCCTACCGACCGGGGTGGAGGAGTTTCTGTCGCAGGCAACTGGTTGAGATTAGAGGATGGCATAACGCAATCCATAGTCGAGGAACGGTTCAGGACGCAGGGCGACAAAGCTGACGCGCCCAGGCAGCGGCTCCCAGGACGGACGCATCATCTCCTAATTCCGCTACCACAGTATGAAACGAATCTGCAAAATGCGGCAATACACGTTTCACGGCGACGCTGTGCACGGTATTCACGAAAATGTCAGGCATCGCTTCGACCATGCCTCCCCCCAGGACCACACAATCTGCAGCAAACAAGTTCACAAAATTCGCGACCGCAATGCCGATCTTGGCGGCCGCGTCTTGTACGATCCGTTCAATGACCTCGTCACCAGCCGCAATCGCTTCCGCCAGAACGCCACTGCGCAACTCTGGCAGGTTAGGGTCAACCATTTCTAGTAGCTGCGGAGTCTCGCCACGAAACGCAGCCTTCGCGACTTCGGCAGAAATCGCCAGACGACTGGCCTCCGTTTCCAGGCAGCCGCGTCGCCCACAACCGCATAGATGACCACCCTCACGGACCTGCACGTGGCCTATCTCCATGCAACTGGAGGCCTTACCGTGAACAATCTGCCCGCGGTAGACACAACCCCCACCAATACCTGTGCCAGGAAAGACGCCTAAGACGGTTTGTGCCCCGCTGGCAGCACCAAACTGGCTCTCACCGTAGACGCCAGCGTCAACGTCATTGAGTACGGCCACCGGGCAATCGTACTCAGATTCAAGTTCCTGCTGTACGTTGACGTTCTCCCAGCCCAAATTCACTGCTTCCAACAAAACACCTCGTTCCATATCAACCGGACTCGGACAGCCAATACCGATCCCGTTCAGATCCCGCCGCTTCTTATCGGCATCCGCAAGTGCCTGATCAATCGTCTTGATAATCCGTGCGACACCCTCTTCCTGGCCAGCTTCTCCCCGTGTCTTGCGGCGCCGGCTGCCGATTTTCTGTAACTCCGCATCAAACACACAAGCCAACATCTTGGTGCCACCCAGGTCAAACCCGGCCCAACACTTTTCCCGACCGTTCATGACGTCGTTGCCTGCTCTCGAGTTGGTTGCAAAACACGATCGTGCCACACGCAGATTTCTCTGTGCACGCCACCGCGGATCGTCGCTTTAATACTGCACCTGGTCATGCATATGCTGTGTCTCAGCGAACCTATGAGCACAATCGCATCACATGATTTTCTGGTACGCCGCCCACAAGCCTGTTGCCAGCATCACGGCCGCTGAAATCCACAAGAATAAGTCCCAGGCTCTCCCCGGTTGCACGCGCGCATCGCAGCGGCGGTAGCGAAAATACAGGGCAGCTCCCGCGAGCATGGGCAACATGATTGACTGCATAATTCCGCTGATCAACACTGCGGCCTTAGGTTCAACACCTAACCAATAAAAAGTCACGCACGCAATCGGCAACAACGCACACAACAGGCGGACGCGCCAGACGTGCGCCGCGTCATCGGACGCAGCAAACCCTAACACCCGCAACACATCTGAAAACACGCGGGCCAAACTGGCATTGGCCACAAAAAACGTGGAATAGAGCACCGCGAAGGCACCAAACAGAAACATCACCTGCGCCACCTCGCCAAATACAGGACGGTACATTACCGACAGGTACCGAATCATTTCTGAGCCCGCCGGATTCAAATTGGTGCGATTGAGGACAGCGGCCCCCAGGAGGTAAAAAGCAATCGTCGCAAAGGTGTAAACCACCATCGAACACCAGGCATCCCACCGCATCACCCGCATCCAGCCCAACGCTCGTTCCGCCCATTCCGGCGATTCATCACGCGGTCCGGTAAAACGTGCATACCCTTTTTCCAAGCACCAATAAGGGTAGATGATCAACTCGCTGGCCCCCACACCGATGATCCCAAACGCACCGAGCGCGGTCGCAACAGGGTTGTTCCCGGACCCCGGGGACGCCACAGGTAATCGGAAACGAATACCCTCGATGATATTCTCCAGGCTGACACCCCAGGCAGGACTCGATTGCAGCATCAGGAGATTCACAATGGTGACCAAGGTAAAGGCACCTACCATGGCCGTGGAAAACGACTGAATCAGTCCGTAACGCCCCACTACCAGCATTACCACCGTTACCGTGGTGATGATGGTCGCCCACCACTTGTCGTCGAGTGGGGGCTCTGGTTTTTGCACCGTGCGCATCACCAGGTACTCATCGACCACACCCTGCAGGTTCAAGCCTGCTGCACTTTGGCGTGCCGCGTTGTCAAGCTCACTACTGCTGGCTTGGAGTTGCTTGATGTCTTCTTCCACTGAGGCATTTCCCGGATCAGCCTCACTCTCTGCTTGAGCTGACTTCAACGCCGCCAGCTCCATAGCGAGCGGACGCAAGCGAGCCACAAACATCCCCAATTCCGGTGTATATTCCGGAAAGGTGTCAAAACGGTCTCGCGCGACGCCGATCGCTTTCAATTCATCCTGTAACTTCTGGTCATCAGCATCATGTTGTACCGCTGTCTCTTGCTTGATTGTCGCCAAGGCAGTCAACCGACTTGACTCCAGGTCGTAGATCTCCGCGCGCAAGGTATCGGTGTCCTGGTCCAACTCCTCGCCGTCGGCAGCGCGACGCAGAACCATGGAAAGTTCAGCATGCTTGACATGCAGCTGCGTCTCCAGTTCAACGTAGCCGTTGTAAAGTCTGGCGTACTCCGTCATCGGCGCACTAATGGAAAGTGCCTGTCCGACACCACCGACGATCCCACCTAACTGCGCCAAACTGAATAAAAACATTACGAACCAGTACCAGACGATCCAGTTGCCACGACCAGCCAGACGTGGACCTGGGACTTGCGCCAGCCCATCCATGGTGGTACCACCACCGGCAACCGAGTAGCGACCAAATTCAACCTGCACGAATACCTTGATCACACAGCCGATCAGAATCAGCCACATCAGTACAAATCCGGCTTCCGCGCCGACCGCCGTGGTGGCAATCAACTCTCCAGAACCCACAATCGAACCGGCGATGATCAATCCCGGCCCCAGGCGGCGGAGGATTCCCGGAATCGTAACGGGGGGTGATTCAATACCCTGCTCTGATGAAGCAGCCTGCTGCCCAGATGCCGAATCATTCATCGCTCGTACCCAATGTTCATTTCCAGAAGGCGGTTAGTCCCGCCGGCCTGCACAGTGCTCCCGAAACGCTACCCGAGGCCCCCGAAACTCTACCCGAGGCCTTTATGAAAAGGAAGTCTGCCCATCCTAAGAAACAGACCAGCGCCTGTCGATCCAAATCACGGTGAGCGGGGCAAAGGCTCGTTTCCGAAGACCCAAGGTAACATCCGAACCATATTGCGCGCATCATCAATTCCCCGGTGATGTGTCCCGACCAGGGGCAATTGGGTACGTTCCAATGCCGCCTCCATGTGACAATGCTCCGCAAGCTGATGCTGTTCGGTAAATTGAAATTTGAGGTTCACGTGGCCACCGCGAAATGGGTAAGCGATACGGTGGTAATGGCAATCCTGTTCGAACTGGCGGCGGTCGTAATTCCCCCATGAACAAAACAAGTATCCAGAAAACTGGCCCGCCCAATCGGTCAAAGCAGCGAGCGCTTGAGGAAATAGAGGAGCATCCACCAGATCAGCTTGTTGGATTGTCGTCAGTTCGGTGCAAAATTCGGTCAATTCCGGATGCCGCACCGGCCGTACAAATGTCGAGAATTGGGCCACGGGCTCAAATGTGCGCGCATCGGCCATGACCGCTCCAATCTCAATCGTCTCCGTCTCGTATTTCGGAATCGTAATCTGCGGCTTGGGCAGGTTATTGACATCGCAACAGGTCGCTTCCAGGTCGATGACCAGGTAGTAATCGTGCTGCAGTGTCGGCTTTGGTGGCGTTCGAAAGCCCAATGTATCGCTCCGGAGGTCCGGGGTCAGAGGATTTGCTCGATCACGCTCCCGTGCACCAGCGTGAGCCGCTCCTTGCGTCCCTGGTGCAGATAGCTGAGTTCGTCCTGGTCCAGACCCATCTGGTGCAATATCGTCGTATGAATATCGCGAAAATGGTAGCGATCCTCGATCGCACGCAGGCCAATCGCATCGGTGGCACCAATAGCCTGTCCACCCTGCACACCCCCACCAGCCATCCACATGCTGAAACCCACATTGTGGTGATCGCGTCCTTTGCCTCCCTGTGCTTCGGGAGATCGCCCAAACTCTCCACCCCACAAGACTAAGGTCGTATCCAGCAATCCACGTCGCTTCAGATCGGTCAACAATCCAGCTACGGGCTGATCGGTTTCACCAGCCATTCTGAGATGATTTTCCTCGATGTCGCTATGCGCATCCCACTGGAGATTTCCTCCACCGCCACCTGACACGACAACCGTAAAACGAACCCCCCGTTCAACCATCCTGCGTGCCAGTAGGCAGCGACGGCCATAATCATCCGTCGGCCCCTTGCCGACGCCGTACAAATCGAGGGTATCCTGCGTCTCGTGGGAAAGATCGAACACCTCCGGAGCCTGAGTCTGCATTTTGAATGCGAGTTCGAAAGCAGCAATGCGGGCGTGCAGCTCATCGTCACGTGGGTCCAGGTTGATCTGATTCAAGTTACGGATCAACTCAATGGTCTTGCGCCGCTGCCGCAGGGACGTTCCCGCCGGCATACCCAGATTACGAACGGGTGTCTTACCCGGACGCAGCATGGTTGGCTGATAGGTCGATGGCAAAAAACCATTGTCATACATGGGCAAGCCAGCCGGTAATGCCCCATCCGGATCTGGCAGCACGAGGTAGGCTGGCAGTGAATCACTCTCGGTTCCCAAACCATAGGTAACCCAGGAACCCATACTTGGAAAACCGGGCACTGTACGGCCACTGAACAACTCGTATTGCGCTGCTGAATGAACCACCTTGTCACCGTAACAAGAACGGATGACCGCAATATCATCCATGCAGCGGGCGGTGTGCGGAAATAAATCGGAAATCGGCGTGCCAGATTCCCCCCCACGGAGGAACTTTCTCTGCACGCCCAGCAACTTTGCACCGGGCTTGATCTGCTGGTACTTGGCGGCGGCAAATTCTGCCGGCCGCGGCTGCCCGGACAGCTTATCGAGCAATGGTTTTGGATCAAATGTCTCCAGATGACTCGGCCCGCCCGCCATGAACAAGAAAATGACCGAGTTTGCCCGTGCCTGAAAGTGGGGCGGCCGAGGCGCGAGTGGTCCCGATTCCGTTGCGCTTGCGGCTGATTGGCGCAACAAGGCTGTTAGTGCCATGGCCCCAAAGCCACAAAAGGAGTCCGCCAAGAAAGCCCGTCGATCGGCAATTCTCGAAGTTCCGGAAACTGGTAGCAGGTTGTTCATCCCTTATTTCCGATCAAGCCGTTAAACCACAGCACCATCGCCATGCAAGAGGGCGAACATCAAGCAAACAACTCGTAACGCACCTGCCCCGTCCCTGCAACTGGCATCGGTTGCCCAACCTGGTTTGGCACGGTCGTGTGTGCATCAATTCCCAACAGATGGAGAATCGTTGCCAGAATATCTTTCGGCGAGACACCGTGTTCCAGCACATCGCCGCCGAGAGAGTCGCTGCGTCCGATCACCTCTCCTTTCCGGATTCCCCCTCCGGCCATGGCAATCGAATAGACACGCGACCAGTGATCACGCCCCGCATTACTGTTAAATCGAGGCGTCCTGCCGTGCTCACTCATCCACACGACAAGCGTCTCATCGAGCATACCACGCTGTTCCAGGTCCAGAATCAAACCAGAAAAAGCGGCATCAAATCCCGGCAGCAGCCAGCCCTTGAGCCGATGATTCTGGTTCCAATGCGTATCCCAATCCGTATTCAAATAAGCATATTCGTCCCAAAATACAGTAACAAATTTACCACCCGCCTCAATCAAACGTCGCGCGACCAGGCACGACTGACCAAACAACGTCATTCCGAAACTCTCGCGTGTGCGAGCTGATTCTTGCTGCACATCCAGAGCACGATTGATTTGGGGAGAGGCCAGCAAGGAATAGGCCATACGACGAAAGCGATCCAAATTGCGTGTTGCGGGCCGGTCGTCGAGGGCCCGCCTGGCTGCAGAAAACTGCTCCAAAAGCGAACGGCGGCGAAGGTGACGATCCAGTGTGACCTGCCGATCGAGCTGAACGCCGCGCAACGAAAATCGTGCCTGCGGGCTAATCCCAGCATAGGGATCCAGAACCTGGTGCCTGGTACCATAGGGCCGCTGCTTGACGATCTCACGCACCCCTTTTCCGCTAAAATCAGTGAGCACGGGGTCATAAGCCCGCCCCAGAAACGCAGCATACGGCCCTGCTTCTACCGAAGCGGCTTCACCACCGCGCGAG
>CEUS01056350.1_pt1 | contig 28719 bp, 26 predicted proteins | sample 427031 | NCBI WGS metagenome assembly CEUS01 (sample SAMEA2622837, study PRJEB7988) | marine metagenome | biome: marine biome (ENVO:00000447); feature: marine epipelagic mixed layer (ENVO:xxxxxxxxx); material: "saline water (ENVO:00002010), including plankton (ENVO:xxxxxxxx)" | depth 140 m | reverse complement strand
ACGAAGCCTATCGAAATGACAAGTATTGCATAAGACCTGCGTATTGTAAGTTGATCAATTTCTCGACCAAATGCCGTTAAATAACTCCTCTCGCGAATCAATATATATATGCTCATTATAATAATGAAAAAAGTGGTCACTTTTATTCCACCTGCTACAGAGGCCGTTGCCCCACCAACAAACATCATTAGCGACATGAATAAGTCTGTGGCAGGTCTGGCGAACTCGTAGTTAATAGTTGTAAACCCAGCTGTTCTACCACTAATACCCTCAAAGAGGGATACAGCAATTTTTTGCGGCACAGGCAATTGCCCAAGAGTTAATTCGTTTGATCCTTCTGAAAAATAGATAACAAGTGCCGCCAATATAACAAGGAAAACAGTCATGATTACGACTATTTTTGTCACAAGAGAATAAAGTCTAAATTTCCGTTTCATAACAAGGTCGGAAACAACCCAAAAACTGAGGGTTCCAAGAAGAATCAAAGTGCCCAAAATGGCCAAGGTTACAAAATCTTCCTGATATGCCAACATTCCCGCTTCATCAGGAAATATGAAAATACCAGCATTATTAAAACCAGACACAGCCAAAAACAACGCTTGCCACAACGCCTCACCAGGCTCGTATATAAAAATAAACCTCGCAAAAAAAGCTATAAATCCAACTATTTGTATTGAAACAGCAGTAACCACTATAGCTACACTTAAACGTTGTATGCCTCCCAATTGTTCCCTGCTAAAAGTCTCACGAATCAACAGAGTTTGTGCCATCGAAACTCTTTGTCCGAGCACAGTTAGAAGAAATGCAGCTAGAGACATAAAGCCCAGTCCACCAACGAACATAAGTATTGCAATGATTAACTGTCCAGCAAATGTCCAATTTGTCGAAGTTTCCACCACAACAAGCCCAGTGACAGTCACAGCCGACGTGGCGGTAAACAGAGCATTTAAAAAACCACCAAAAGAACCTTCATGATGGGCAAACGGAGTCATTAAACAGAATGTTCCGACTGATATCAAGATTACAAAAATAAGAATCAATAACATTGGTGAGGAAAACGTTCTTGTATGAATACGCCTTTCAGACACGACAAACTCAGCGACAGGTATCTCACGAAGTCGAGGTTTTTTGACTAAAACATCACCTGGTTTAGTGCCCGAAGGGCTATTCATGAAATTAAATCCTTGAAGTCACACACTGCAACAATGCGAAAAGGGTTTTGGGAAAATAGGTCATTGCATCTGACCCACCATGCGGTCAACCGCCTTGATCATGTAAACAAATAGGTTATGGCAACCCATTATACCAGTTTACAAAATGCCAACCTAACCTACTAGATCGCTTTGAATGGAAGAGAAATTCGTACAAGCGCCAACAAAATGTACTTTATTTGCCTTGTGTTAATCCCACTACGGGGAGTTTAATTCTTTCTCAGTGGATTGGAGTCTGCCGCCACTAATGACAGAAACTGGGAGACAAACATAAGTCAATGAGTGGAAAAAGGGGCCTACACCTACCACATATTCCTCATCCCCACATTCCTAAGCCTCATGGCTTCATGCCACATGTCTTAGATCAGTATATACACTCGAAATGGGCACATTATGTGTTTCAGTGTGGGCTTGCGGCAGTCTCACTTATTTTTATACTTCTGGTCGGAGACACGGTCTTCAAAACAGCCATTGTGGTAGGAATCGCTTCCTCTGCATTCACTGTGTTTGTGATTCCAGATAGTATCGCGGCCACCCCTCGTAAAGTAATAGGAGGGCATTTTGTAGCCGGAATAGTAGGGGCCGTCATATCACTTTCTATTCAGTCAACAGGTTTGAACTCTTTAGCAGAGGAAACGCGATATTTCATAGATATTGCAGCTGCGCTATCGGTCGGGATAGGTATATTTGTTATGGTGGTGACTAATACGGAGCATCCTCCTGCAGCAGGAACATCTTTGGGTCTAGTTTTTTATGGCTTCGACTGGACATCAATGGTATTCATCCTATTAAGCGCACTTCTTCTCTCATTGGTGAGGGTCGCACTAAGACCCAAAATGATTAATTTATTGTAAATATGTACTCACATCATCAGGTACCTGACTCTTCGTCTTCTTTACCTCAATTCTTTTGTGGTTCTATGCCAGAAACCCGAACACATAATTGAAAACCGGCGACTGCGAAGTTAAGACCTATTCCACTACAAGGAGTTCTTGTGTAATCTTCTAAGCAGATATCCTTCTAGTGACACAAGAAACTAAATCATCACGGTCACCTAATGAATCCTCCAACAGGAAACACTATCGAGAAAATTCACGCCACCGACACTATGATGGTGTTATCGGTAACTGGCGCTGGCTCCTCAGCTCTCAATTGGTTGTTATCTGTTTCAGGCGCCTCCAGAACCGTCCTGGAAGCCCACATCCCTTACTCAAGCACCTCTCTTATGGAAATGACAGGGCTCCAGACCCAAGGTGCTGTATCTGAGGTAATCGCTACCGAAATGGCTAAGTGGTCTTACTTTAGAGCATCTCACCTCCGTGAACTTACCAATGAAATACTGGGAGTATCATGCACCGCTGCCATAAGTACCGATAGAGAACGCAAAGGTGATAATAATGCCTATGTCTCAATCTGGGGCTCATCAGCTACTAGCTGTGCACACCTTCATATGAAAAAGGGGTTAAGAACCCGTCAGCAGGAAGAAACGCTGGTGAGTGAGTTAATAATAGCTGAAATAGCAGACTTTATTTTTCCGAATCTCTCAATAAAACCCAGAATATCTGATGAAGATTTATTGAAAAGAACCAAACAAGAATTCTCCTCACCATTTGATGCTCTTATAGGAGAACAAATTCATTCGTTTTTGGTAACTGAGAAAGGAGAAATGCTTCAGGACGCTAAGTTCTCAGGCGGAATTCTCTCTGGATCATTCAATCCTGTCCACAGAGGACACATAGAACTAGCTAATAAAGCTTCACAAATACTGGACAGAGAAATAGCTTTTGAAATATCCGCTGCCAATGTTGACAAGCCCCCACTGGAGTCCGCAGAAATACAACAAAGAATCACCCAATTTAAAGGGAAAGCTAATGTATTGGTTTCCATGGCTCCGTTGTTTTCACAAAAATCGGCCCTATACCCAAACAGCTCCTTTGTAATCGGATATGACACTGCTCGTCGGCTAGTGGATCCAAAATATTACGGTAATAACAAAAAAGTCATGTTCGCTTCACTACAGGAGATTAAATCAAATAATTGCAACTTTCTGGTGGCAGGACGTGTAGACAATGGGTCTTTCAAAGGACTAGATGAATTAGAAGTTCCCTCGCCATTCAAGGATATGTTAATCGGCATACCAGAAACCACTTTCAGAGTGGACCAGTCATCCTCAGAAATCAGAAATAAAGGGGATTGAAAGATGAGTTACAAGAACATTAGAGAATTTATTACTTTCCTGGAGACTAAAAATGATCTTCTACGAATTAAGGTCCCTGTAAGTCAACACCTAGAGATTGCAGAAATTACAGATCGTGTCATCAAATCTGGAGGCCCTGCGCTCTTGTTTGAGAATGTTGTTGGATTTAGCGCCCCAGTCTTAACCAACTTATTTGGAACACACCAACGGACCGCTTGGGCCCTAGGCGTTGAGCAAACAGACGAACTAACCGACAAAGTGAGAGAAATCCTAGGTCTTGTCAAAAACCCACCGACCTCTATGTGGGAAAAACTAAAAACCCTTAAAGACATAGTAGGAATGGCCCGAACTCAACCTAAATTAATCAAAACCGCGCCCTGTCAACAGATAATTCTAACCGGGGACGATGCTAATCTTGAAACACTTCCTCATCTTCAATGCTGGCCCATGGATGGTGGAAGGTATATAACTCTTCCCCTTGTAATCTCCCGCGATCCTGATTCGAACCGACGCAACGTCGGGACATACCGAATGCAAATTTACGATGAGAAAACAGCCGGTATGCACTGGCAAACCCATAAGGTGGGAGCGAGCCATTACAGAACAGGTAAAGAAAAAGGGTTAGAACGTCTAGAAGTCGCGGTCGTGTTAGGAGGAGACCCGACAACAATATGGACAGGAGCATTACCTATACCTCCCGATATGGACGAACTCGCTGTTGCGGGAATAATCCGTGATACTCCCGTGGAAATGGTGAAATGTCGCACCATAGATTTGGAAGTTCCAGCTCACTCAGAGTTTGTGTTGGAGGGTTATGTAGTCCCCGGCGAACTTAAAACAGAGGGTCCCTTTGGTGACCATACTGGTTACTATTCGATGGAGGACGACTATCCGGTATTTCACCTAAGCGCCGTAACACATCGAAAAGATGCAATCTACCCGGCCACAGTAGTTGGTAGGCCGCCGTCTGAAGATTTTTACATGGGCAAAGCAGTAGAAAGACTTATGCTTCCTGCACTACAGATGGCATTACCTGAAGTAAAAGATATGAACATGCCAGCAGAAGGAGCCTTCCACAATTTAGTCATAGTATCTGTCAAAAAAGAATATCCAGGACATACTAGAAAAGTCATGAATGCATTATGGGGACTCGGGCTAATGATGTTGGCTAAAACTATCATCGTTGTAGATGACTATGTTGATGTGCAAAATCTCTCTGAAGTGGCCTGGAGAGTTGCCAGCAACATAGATCCTGAAAATGATGTCATGTTTGTTGAAGGTCCTGTTGACGATCTGGATCACTCTAGTACCCAACCAAAATTTGGAAGTAAAATGGGAATTGATGCCACCGCCAAAACAGAGCTTGATGGAAGGAATCGAGATTGGCCCCCGGATGTTGTTATGTCTGAAGAAATCGCGGAGTTAGTCACTGACCGCTGGAAGGAATATGGCCTGTGAAGGGATCAACTCCGGCGACTGGATTATCTAAAGTTCCCGCTTTCCTAGACGCAATAAAATTTCACGAAAGCATTTTCGCTCTCCCGTTCGCATATGTGGGGATGTTACTGGCAGCAAACGGGCTCCCAACCTTCTCAAAATTCATTTGGATTACTATAGCGATGGTAGGGGCTCGGACTGTGGGAATGGTAGCAAACAGGGTCATTGACAGACACATAGACGCAAGAAATCCCCGAGCCTCCTCACGGCACATTCCTGCTGGAATACTAGGATCTAAAGACCTAATCATCCCAGCTTTCATATCCTTTTTAATATTCATGTTCGCGGCATACAAGTTAAATGTCTTATCATTTGTGCTTGGCCCATTTGCTGTCGGGTATCTCATTTTCTATCCATTTACCAAAAGATTCACATGGACAGCCAATCTATTACTTGGATGGGCCCTAGCTATAGCACCATCAGCAGCCTGGATCGGAATAACAGGCACCTTATCCTTAGAACCAATCATCTTGTCGTGTGCAGTTGCATGTTGGGCGGGAAGCTTTGACATCATCTATCATTGCCAAGACGTAGAATTCCAGAATTCTCAAAACTTACACTCAGTGGCCAAAAAATTTGGAATTGCAAACGCCTTTTACATGGCAAGAATATTGGACGCCTTGGCAGTGTCTTTCCTGGTTGCGGTGGGAGTATTGTGTGAACTAAGTTTCCCTTACTTCATATCATGTTTTGTGGCGGCAGGATTATTAATATATAAATATTTCCTCGTGAAGCCAGACGATTTATCGAAGCTTGGAATGGCATTTATGAGAATTAACGCGTTCGTATCTCTTAGTATCTTGTCCGGAAGCTCTGTTTCCCTATACCTTAACTAAGAGGGTAGTATAAACACATGGAAAACCCCGTGATCGTTGGAGTGACAGGAGCAAGCGGCTCAATACTGGCATCAAAGACCGTTGATGCTTTGTTAGAACTTAATATCCCCACTATTCTAGTGGCATCTAATCCCGCAAGAATGGTATGGCAAATAGAAATGGCTGAAAGTTTTGGAGAATCACTCGAACGCTGGCGAGAAAATTCAGGCTTCTCAAATTACGCCATTGGTGACTTACAAGCGCCAATTGCCAGCGGTACTTTTCCTGGACGTGGAATGGTGATAGTTCCAGGAAGTATGGCAACCGTCTCTGCAATAGTTAATGGAATATCTGACAACCTTATACGCAGATCGGCTGACGTCTGCCTTAAAGAAAGACGACCATTAGTGATAGTCCCGAGAGAAAGTCCATTGAACGGAATCCACCTCTCCAATCTTGCTACTCTTGATGGTTTCGGTACCAGTATAATCACTGCTGACCCACCATACTATCTTCCCATTAAAACTTTGGAGGATTCGGCCTCCTTCACTGCCCAAAGGGTTCTGCTTGCCTTGAATGTGATAGAAGAACTTCCTGAACAATTCCGATACGGAGATGATGAAAGCCAGCAGGAGGACCGTATCAAATGAATTTCGGTATTGCGGTTACCACATCTGTAACGCCTGCAGTGACTGAATTACATCAGAAGGAATATATTGAACGTGTTAGTTCAGTGAGCGAGCTGGCCGGGTTTGATTCCATTTGGGTTAGTGACAGAACGGTATATCCCGCCGACCTATCCGATCGATATCCTACCCAATTTGGGCCTGGGCGAAATGACCCAAAAACCCAAAATGTTATGGAGGCCATCACTACCCTTGCCTTTGTTGCTGGAGCCACGACTTCCATAAGACTGGGAACCAGCGTTTTGGTGCTGCCATTTCGTAATGCGATTTTGAACACCAAAATGATCTCTACTTTGGATGTACTATCAGGCGGTCGACTCATCCTGGGAATTGGGTCTGGCTGGATGCAAGAAGAATTCGAAGCGATGGGATCCGATTACAACTTGAGAGGCAAGGTCACAGACGATCAATTGGAGTTTTTTTTAAACTCATGTACCAGTCAAATAGTCCCAGAAACATCTAAACATGTCGATACCACCAGAATGACGCTTTTCCCACAAACCCTTCAGAAGCCCCATCCTCCCATATGGATTGGAGGGAACTCTAAAGCTTCTCTACTAAGAACGGCACGTTTTGGGAACGGTTGGCATGCCATTCGATTATCCCCAAAGGAGTTGAGAGATCGAAAAATGGTGTTGAGTAAGCTATGTAAAGATTCTGAGAGAGAGATTTCTGAGATAGTCATAAGCTTGAGAGCTACCGTTTCTATAGGAGAGTGCTTATATAACGAATCTGGGGAAAGGATGCCTCTCACAGGCTCTTTAGACCAAATAAAGAACGATCTCAACAATTACCAGGATTGTGGGTTAGACTACTTAGTAATTTCTATGGCAGGAGACTCCATAAACAAGGTAGTTGATTCCATCAATTTATTTAGTACCAATTTCTTAGAATAGCCAACAGCCCATTGAGGTCCAGAGCATAAAATGTTTGACTTCCACACACATACCTTTCTGAGTGACGGGGTATTGTCACCAATTGAATTGATCCGTAGGGCTATGCACATTGGCTACAGAACTATGGCGATCACCGACCATGTTGGCCCAGGTAATCTTGAATTCGTTCTGAACACTTTGAAAGCAGACTGCTTGATGGCAGAAAAAAGATGGGACATAGAAGTGCTACCAGGAGTTGAAATAACTCACACCCCAGTTGAAGACATCAATGAGATTGCAAAAGATGCAAAAAAACTTGGAGCAAAAATTGTCAACGTCCACGGAGAGACAATAATGGAGCCTGTCGTTCCAGGAACTAATCTAGCAGCGGTATCCTCATCACATGTAGATGTCCTGGCCCATCCCGGGCTGATATCTATTGAAGAAGCACAAATTGCTTCAGTTAATGGAGTTTTTCTTGAAATATCAGGCCGAAAAGGACACGGATTATCTAACGGGCACGTCGTTAAAACTGCGTCAGAAGCCGGCGCCTCGATTATCTTAGATTCTGATGCTCATGAGCCAGAAGACCTTATGACAAAAGAATACGCAGAAAAAGTCGCCCTCGGTTCTGGATTAAACCTAGACCGTACTAGAGAACTATTGGAGGAATCACCTATAGCCCTCTTACATCGGCTGAAATTGAGATAAGAATTTCTCCGTCGACTAATCGTCTGGAAGAACGACTGACTCCGGTTCTTCTCCGTTTGCAACACGGTTTGAGTTATACATCGCGAAAGCTCTACTCTTTTCCCCTGCTTCCTGGGTAAAGGCCGCCAGATGGGGCGTTATCAAAACATTGTCCATGTCAATAAGAGGGTTATTTTCTGGTGTTGGTTCTACCTCTAAAACATCCACACCTGCCGCCATTATTTTGTTGGATTCCATGGCTCTAATAAATGCTTCCTCGTCTACTACCGGACCCCTACAGGCATTTATAAGAACCGCGTCTGACTTCATAAGGTCAAATTCACGATCACTAATCATTCCCCTTGTCTGTCTATTTAATGGCACATGGAGAGTAATCAAATCTGATGTCTGTAGTAGCTCATCCCTATCCACCTTAGTCAGTCCCAATCTTGTTATAAGGTCCGGATCAGGATCAACAATATCATCATAAATAAGATTGCAATCCCAGCCCTGCAGGCGTTGTGCCACTCTGGAACCTATACGCCCTACACCAATAATACCGACTGTTTTGTCTGTTAGTTCATGAGCCTGTGAAAACCAATCGGGGCGAATAGTACCCATCCATTTTTTTTCCTGAACATTCTGGAACTGCAAATGAAGTTTTCTGTATACACCCACCATTAGGGCAATAGTGTGTTCTGCAACAGCAACTGCATTGCCTCCTCCGTTATTTGAAACTTTAATTCCAAGCTCTCCAAGGGCAGTCTTATCCAATTTATCAGTACCTGCACTTGTCGTCTGAATCAACCTTAATTCAGGACATTTGGCAGCTAATTCAACTTCAAAATCAATAGCCCCACCTAGTATTATCGCCTTGGTGCTAGAAAGTGCGCGAGCTGCCTCATCCAAGTCTTGTCCAGAGTCAACCCACTGGATATCTACACCATCAGGGGCTGCCTCCCTTAATTGACCTATCAACGATTCCTCAGGACCGTACATTACAATTTCACTACTCATATAAATTAGACTCCCTGTTGAAAACTATGTGAGGATTATATGAATAGCAGGTAATCGCGACAAGTTACGCATTGAATAAAAGTAGATGTGCAAGGATGAAAGGACATCAGACAAACTGAAACCCATGCATAAACAGATAGCAATCGACGGACCAGTAGCATCTGGAAAAACAGCTGTAGGGAAACTTCTGAGTGAGAAGTTGGGTTGGAGATTTCTAGATACAGGGCTTATGTATAGAGCGATAACTTGGCTGGCTCTAGATGAAAAAATTGACGTTTCAAATCACGAGAAATTAGTGACTATAGCCATGAATTCTCAAATCCAATTGATCCCTTCAGATCGCGGTGATCGATTCATTATTAACGAAAATGATATAACCAACTCCTTGAGGAATAGAGATGTTGAAAGATCAGTTTCTCTTATTTCACAAATATCAGGTGTTAGAGCCGCTTTAATTACCAAGCAACAAGAAATTGCTAATTCAGACTCCATAGTTATGGTCGGGAGAGACATAGGAATCAGGGTACTTAAATATGCGGACGTGAAAGTATTTTTAACGGCTTCACCGGACGTACGAGCAAAAAGAAGAATGGCCCAAACTTTCGCAGCTGACCCTAAAACAACCTTACAAATGGTGCAATCTGACCTAGAAAGACGCGACCTAATTGATTCTCAAAACGAGGAGTCTCCACTCCTGCCGGCAGATGATTCTGTAATAATAAACACAGACAAAATGGAAATTGATGAAGTGGTGGAAGCAATTATGAAGCTAGTAATCACAGAATAATGGCCAAATTCTATTCGACCTGTCGGTATTTGCAGGGAATCACGTTAAAGCTTTTTTCGAGTTATCAAGTTGTGGGACAAGAAAATATTCCCCCCATGGGGCCATTGATCGTGGTTTCAAATCATCTAAGCTACATCGATCCTTCTGTCCTCAGTCACGCTGTAAAGAGGCGATTGAATTTCTTAGCCAAAAGCAGCCTTTTCATCGGATTCCCAGTCAGCCAAATGCTATATGCCTACGGGGCCCACCCATTAAACAGGCAAGGGTCAGACATAGCCGCCGTAAGGTGGGCGAAAGATAAGCTAAGTAGAGACGGAACCTTGGTGATTTTTCCTGAAGGTACACGAAGTAATGGAGAGCTGCTCCGTGGCAAACAGGGCGCGGCCAGAATTATCCAGATGACCGGGTCGACTATACTTCCTGTGGGTATAACTGGCACACAGCATCTGCAATCCTTACTGAGAGCGGTAAATCCCACAGGAAATATAAAAGTGACCATAGGACCCCCATTTTCGTTACCCACTATTGAAGGAAAGATAAGCCCTGACGTAATGCAGTCAATGACTGACATGATTATGGGAAGGATTGCATCCCTTTTACCTAATGAATATCGGGGAGTGTACAGAGATAACAGTATTGATGGAGAACCCCTAATAGAGCAAAAAATATGTGCGGAATAGTTGGATATACTGGCCCTAGAAGTGCCCTGGATATATTGGTGCCCGGTTTAGAGAAACTTGAATATAGGGGATATGACAGTGCGGGAATTTGCGTCGTCGACGTAACCGAATCGATTCAAACTATAAAAACAACAGGCAAACTATCAGGCCTCAAGGAAAAACTTAAAAGGCATTCGTCCATAAAAGGGTGCTCAGGAATTGGACACACTCGTTGGGCAACACACGGCGAGGTTACACTCGAAAACGCTCATCCCCATCAGGACTGTGCTCAGGAAATTTCTGTTGCACACAACGGAATAGTCGAAAATTATGCCTCCCTAAAGGATGAATTACAGAGAGTGGGACACAAGTTCCTGTCACGAACCGACACTGAAATAATTCCACATTTAATAGAAGAGGAACTCAAGCACACAAAATCCTTAGAAAATGCCATCGCGAAAACTGTTTCACGCTTAGAGGGCGGGAATTCAATACTAGTAATATCCACAGTAGAAAAAGGCAGGATAATCGCTGCCAGAAAGGGAAATTCGGGAAGTATAGCTATAGGTACAGGGAACAACGAAATGTTCGTTGCTAGTGATTTACCAGCTATAGTGCCTCATACAAAAACGGTACAGCATCTCGATGCAGGGGAGATGGCAATAATAAGCCCTGAGGAGGTTCTATACAGAGATCTGACTGGTAAGCAACTGCAAAAGCCTTACACAGAAATTTCATCGACTTTGCAGAGCCCGAGCAAAGGCAATTTCGAGCACTTCATGCTGAAAGAGATATATGAACAACCTAAGGCGATCAGGCAAACATTCCAAAACCGAATTTCATTTGATAAGAAACAGATAGATTTTCCTGATTTACCAATGACTCAAAAAGAAATCAATTCATTAAAAAAGATTGTTTTGGTGGGAATGGGATCAAGTCTACATGCCGCAATGGTTGGAAAAACATGGATGGAACGAGTTGCTGGTATTCCGGCGGAATGGGACCATTCCTCTGAGTTCAGATACAGGGAATCCGTGTTTCAAGAAGGAACTCTAGTAATATCATTAACTCAGTCAGGAGAAACCGCAGATACTCTAGCTGCGATGCTAAAAGCAAGAGAACACCTGGCTAGTCAGATCGTTTTATCAAACTATCCGGGAACACAGGCTGAACGAATTGCTGAAAGACTACTTCCTATTGAAGCCGGTCCTGAGATAGGAGTAGCTGCAACAAAAACTTTCACTTGTTCACTAACCACCCTGTATTTATTTTCCATATTCCTCGGCATCAAGAGAGGCAAACTGGATCTACTGCAAACTTCCTCATTCATAAGTAATCTCTCCCTGCTACCGGAACTCATGACTAAATATCTCAGCACCGATGACCAGATAAGAGAAATATCCAATAAATATCAAGGCTATCCGAACTTTTTATTCCTAGGTAGAGGTTTAAATTACCCTCTAGCAATGGAGGGCGCATTGAAATTGAAGGAGGTTAGCTACATCCATGCTGAAGGATATCCGGCAGGTGAAATGAAACATGGACCCATCTCACTAATCGACAACTCAATGCCAGTCGTCGGAATAGTTCCGTCAGACGGATTGAAAGAGAAAATGCTCAGTAACTTAAGTGAATGCAAAGCAAGGGGAGCCAGAGTCCTCGCTATTGCTTCTGAAAACGATAGCCAAATCCAAAATGTCGCAGACGACGTCATAAGGATACCGGATGCCCCAAGTGACCTGAATCCCATAGTAGCTGCGTTACCACTACAACTACTTGCCTACCACATAGCCCACATTAGGGGGTGCGATATTGATCAGCCACGCAATTTGGCAAAATCTGTTACGGTCGAATAGTTTTAGAGGAGCACTTCGATGACTGAGATTGAATCAAATATTCTCTTGTCGGCAAAGCTAAAGGGAATAACAATTCCAGATGAAAACGTAAAAATTTTAGTCTCTCAAATGGAAACAGCCACAGGAGAACTTATTAAGCTTGAAGAGATTATCAGTGAGGAAGTTCCTATGTTCATGCCGCCGCTACAATCAAAAGTACAGAAAACGGATGAGGGCTAGCCGATATGAATCCACTTTGCTCCATGTCAATCAAAGAGGCAGCTAGCCTGATTTCGGGTCATAAACTCAAACCTTCAGAACTTGTGGAAGTTCACCTAGATCGAATAAATAGTACAGACGACAAACTAAATTCCTTTGTAACAATCCTGTCTGAGTCGGCGTTGAGTTCGTCGCTAATTGCCGAAAAGGAAATTATGGATGGAAATTACAAAGGACCACTACACGGCATTCCGATTGGTCTTAAAGATTTGTATGATACGGCAGGAGTAGCAACCGCTATAGGATCCAAAATATACCGCGACCGTGTGCCACAAACAGACGCTACCGTCGTCAGCATGCTAAAGCAGGCTGGTGCGATTGTGATTGGCAAGCTGCAAATGCATGAGTTTGCCCTCGGGGCAACGAGTATTAATCCTCATGACGGACCTTCACGTAATCCCTGGGACACTGAGAGGATAACTGGCGGGTCCAGTGGTGGGTCAGCATCATCTGTATCTGCTGGACAATGCATGGCTTCGCTCGGTACTGATACTGGCGGATCAATAAGAATCCCCTCAGCTCTATGTGGAATTGTGGGACTAAAACCTACCTTCGGAAGAGTGAGTCGCAATGGCGTATTCCCTCTAAGTTGGACTATGGATACAGTCGGTCCGATGACACGTACAGTTGAAGATGCTGCCTTAATGCTGAATGCCATAGTGTCATTCGACCCTTCAGACCCCGGATCATCTCCCCACGAAACAGAAGACTTCACCACAAAAATAGGGCTAGGGCTAGATGGACTAACAATTGGAGTCCCTCAAGAGTATTTTTACGAAACCACCTCTACTGAAGTGCAAACTGCTCTAGCCAATGCGGAAAAAGTATTTGCGTCTCTCGGAGCACAAATTATTCCAATCTCCTTACCCGTTCTAGAACATAGCCTGGCCATTTCTGGAACGATTATGTTGACTGAGGCTGCGTCAGTGCATGAAAACAACTTAAAGGACAGGCCTTTTGACATTGGTGAGGATGTAAGGTTACGACTTACTCAAGGATCGCTCTATAGTGCCTTGGACTATTTGAAATCTCAAAGAGGACGACATGAATTCAATAGTCAAGTTACCAAAACCATGGAGACAGTGGACATACTACTAGCCCCTACTGTGGGGATCGGGGCCCCTAGAATTGACGATAAAACTATAGTCCTTCACGGCGTTGAATACCCAGCACTGGCTTTAATGCCTAGACTAACTAGGCCACATAACATTTGTGGTCTCCCAACCATCAGCATTCCCTGCGGTTTTACCAGTTCTGGTCTGCCTATAGGGATGCAACTAGCCGGCAGAGCTTTTGAAGACTCTGTTGTCATACAAACCGCATATGCCTATGAAAATGCCACAGACTGGTCAAAACACAGCCCCGACATTTAAGCAAAACATGAATAACCTTCCTATACAAGAAACCATTTACACTGAAAGAAGGCCTTAATGACTAAAGACACAGAATCAAAAGGTTTAACTCTCTACCAAGCGGCCAGAGAAGTAGGTGTATCTTTCTCACAAGACTGGGTTCCGAAAAGTAAATTTCTCAAAGCCAACGGCCTAAAGTTTCATTATTTAGAGTGGGGGAATAAATCTAATCCCACAATAGTGATGCTTCACGGATTTGCTCAGCAGGCCCATTCCTGGGATTTCGTAGCTTTGGCATTTGCGGATAGATACAGAGTTATAGCAATTGACCAAAGAGGTCACGGAGATAGCGATTGGGCAACAGACGGAGATTACAGTCCGGAAACACAGCAATTCGATATAGAGGGGATTGTTGCCGAACTAGAATTAGACCAATTTATTTTGATGGGACTATCAATGGGTGGGCGCAATTCATTCACGTACGCAGCAAACAATCCTAAGAAGGTAAAAGCTCTTGTCATCGTGGATGCTGGCCCAGAGAACGTACGAGTCGGGACCCAAAACATTCGAAATTTCGTTGAACAAGAAGATGAACTGGATTCAATTGATGCTTTTGTGGATAGAGTTATTAAGTACAACCCAAGACGAGACCCAGTTCAAATTAGAGGAAGCATCATCAACAACATAAAGCAACTCCCAAACGGGAAATGGACATGGAAATACGATAAGTTACTACGTTCCCGAGGAAGGATGGGGAGAAAGCAAGACCCTGAAGTAACTAATCGACTCTGGACATACGTGGAGAGCCTTTCCTGCCCCACCCTGGTAGTTAAAGGTGATCGCAGCGACGTAATCGCAGATGATACTGCTGATCAAATGCATAAGAGAATTCCAGGAGGCAAAATAGCAATAGTGGAAAACGCTGGGCATCTCGTGATGGGAGACAACCCTTCAGGATTTGAAAAAGCTGTAACGACGTTTATCCAGGGAATATAGGACATAAGAAGATCTATTCTGATATCTTGTAAAGTTTTTGCAATATGTGCGGCGCACAGTAAATTGCGGTACCAAAACCCTAATGTTACAATTTTCAGGTTAAACAAAAGATCTATAAGAGAGAGGAATCCAGGAGAACGGATTGGATAAGGCTGACAAGCAGGCCGTAATAGAAGAGTACCGCACACATGAAAAAGACACGGGCTCAACTGAGTCTCAAGTCGCGGTATTAACAACACGCATCACAGAACTTACGCAGCATCTGCGTGAGCACAAGCATGATGAATCCACCCGGCGTGGACTTTTGAAGCTTGTCGGGCGGAGGCGTAGGCTACTAAGGTATCTGAACTCGCAAGATGTGAGCAAATACCGAGCACTGATCGCAAAGCTAGGGCTACGCAGATAGCCATACGGAGCCTGGATTCAGGCTATTCGTCATTCTAGCTCTCGGTTTTCCCCTCCAGGAGGAAGGACCATTACAGTATCAACAATTAGCCGTGAAATCGGCACGCACACGTTAGAGTTCGAAACAGGACGTCTAGCTAAGAAGGCAAGCGGAGCAGTCATAGTAAGGCAGGGCGATAATGTTGCCCTAGTCACAGTTACGATGAGTGAGCCCAGGGAAGGAATCGATTTCTTCCCGCTTACTGTCGACTTGGAAGAAAGGCATTATGCCATAGGACAAATTCCAGGTAGTTTTTTCAGGAGAGAAGGTCGTCCCACTACGCATGCAATTTTGACCGACAGGCTAATTGACCGGCCTATTCGTCCCCTTTTCCCCAAGGGTTTTAAGAATGAAGTACAGGTAATAGTTACTACGTTATCCAGTGACGGAGAAACTCCTTTCGACATCATTGCCCTTAACGGCGTGTCCACAGCATTATCAATATCTAATATACCGTTCAACGGGCCACTAGGCGCCACAAGAATGGGCTATATTGACGGAGATTTCGTAGTCAATCCCACATATGAACAGATTCAAAACAGTGATCTGGACATAGTGGTGGCGGGATCACGAGACGGAGTATCAATGATGGAGGCAGGAGCCAGTATCGTTGACGAAGATATAGTTTATGAAGCAATTCAAATAGCACAAAATGTGAATCTAGAAGTGATCTCCCTTCAAGAAGACTTTATTGAAGAAGCCGGTCAAGAAAAATCTGATTTCATACCACGTGGACACGATCCTGCAGCAGTGGAAAAAGCCAGAGATATTTTGGGCGACAAAATCTACGAAGCGATGAGAGACTCATCAGACCAAGATGACATGCGAGTTAGGTTGAACTCATTAGAAGACGACCTAGCAGAATCTTTGGCCCCCGAATTTGAGTCGGCGGTATCCGCTGGCGCTTTTGAGGAACTTCTTGACGAACAATTCAGAGTAAGAATACTTAAAGATGGTGTAAGGCCCGATGGCAGAGGTCTTAGAGAAATACGAGAACTTTCAGCTGACGTATCCTTACTACCACGAACCCACGGCTCCGGCTTATTCAATAGAGGAGAAACACAGATTCTTGGAGTAGCCACTTTAGGATCAGCTGGCGATGCTCAAAGGATTGATGACCTCAGCCCTGCAGAGTCAAAACGGTTCATGCTTCACTACAACTTCCCTCCCTATTCTGTCGGCGAGGCCCGGCGAGTAGGATCACCAGGAAGAAGAGAGATAGGACATGGCGCTTTAGCAGAAAAAGCTTTGAGCGCGGTACTACCGAGCGAAGAAGATTTTCCTTACACACTGAGAATAGTCTGTGAAGCACTCAGTTCAAACGGAAGCACTTCTATGGGCAGCGTCTGTGCCGGAACACTTTCATTAATGGATGCGGGAGTGCCTATAAGTGCACCTGTAGCAGGTATATCAGTTGGATTAGTCACTGGAGAAGATGGAGAATACGTCACTCTCACAGATATCCAGGGCCTTGAGGACCATGTTGGAGATATGGACTTTAAGGTAGCAGGCACTGCCGACGGTATAACAGCTATACAGCTCGATATCAAAGTAAACAGCATTAGTTTTGACGTGATAAAAGAGGCTTTGAGTCAAGCAAAAGAAGCCAGAATGCAAGTTTTGGATGTTATCAAGCAAGCAATACCAGAAGTCCGCACCGACGTAAGCCCATACGCTCCAAGAATCGAAAAGATTAAAGTTCCTGTCGACAAGATAGGAGCGGTAATAGGCCCAGGTGGAAAAACTATACGAGGAATAGTTGAAGCAACCAAAGCAACTGTAGACATTGAAGATGACGGCACTGTACTCATTGGATCGTCGGATGCAGAGGCTTCTGCAAAAGCTATTCAAATGGTCAAGGATCTAACACGGGAAATTGAAGTTGGTGAAGTTTTCACCGGGAAAGTTGCCAAAATCGCCAGTTTTGGAGCATTTGTAGAAATACTCCCAGGGACAGACGGAATGGTGCACATCAGTGAGCTGGATACCCAGCGTGTAGCGAGTGTTGAAGATGTAGTGGACGTGGGGGATGAAATTACCGTCAAAGTAATAAGTAAAGACAATGCGGGCAGAATAAAATTATCACGAAAAGCTATGATGGCCGGTAATGAAGAGAGTTATGATGAACCAGAACTTGATATAGAAATCGGCGACATCATCACCGGAAAAGTGGTAAATATTGCCAGCTTTGGTGCTTTCGTAGAAGTAGTACCTGGAACAGACGGCATGGTACACATCAGCGAATTAGAAAACCATCGAGTAGCAAGTGTAGAGGACGTTGTCAGTGTCGGAGATGAAATTACTGTAAAAGTGATCGATATGGACGACAGAGGACGGATTAAACTCTCAAGAAAGGCCCTACTTTCTGATTAATCATTGACCCCAGTACACCCACAAACCGGTTTTATGAAAAAATCGATTAGAATTGCTGTTCTACTTATAATTTTGTAGTTCGAATTTGGTGTGAATCAAAGGTGAAAGATGGAGGAAGGCATGGCTGAATTGAAAGTTGTGGTCCACGGAGCTCTCGGCAAAATGGGACAGGAAGTACTTAATGCTGTCAATGGCAGTGATGGTCTAGTGGCTGTCGGGGGCGCAGATTTTGCAGCCTCTGAAAGCACCGTAACAATCCCAAACAGTAACTCCAACGTTCCACTTACCAACGACTTATCCCAAATTATAAGCAGCGCTGATGTGGTAGTTGATTTTACGAATGCTGAGGGGGCAAGAAGTGTAATGGCGACGTCCGCTCCGGCAGGAGTCCACTGCGTCATAGGATCGACCGGCATGTCAGAGAGTGATCTATCGCTTGCACGAACCCTCGCTGATGATAACGACACATGTATCATTATCGCCCCTAATTTTGCTATGGGAGCCGTACTTATGACACATTTGGTGGGACTTGCATCAAAATTTTTTGACTACGCAGATCTTACGGAAGTGCATCATGAGGCGAAAATAGACGCACCCTCAGGCACTGCCATATCCATTGCGCAAGCAGCGGCCCAAGGTAAGCAAAGCCCGTTCGAAGCACCAACAGCTGAAAAAGAACTTATCAACAACACAAGAGGCGGGGATCATTCAGGCGTGGTGATTCATAGCGGAAGAATGCCAGGACGCGTCGCTCATCATGAAATGGTTTTTGGGGCTTTAGGACAGACACTGACCATACGGCACGATTCAATAAACCGAGAAAGTTTCATGCCTGGAGTCATTATGGCGATAAAAGAGACTACAAGCAGAAGAGGTCTTACCATCGGTCTAGATAAAATAATGGGCCTATAAAAATAATTACGGAGATAAAATTGAATTCTTGTAAAGTTGCAGTAATAGGGGCAACAGGTGCGGTGGGACAGGTATTCCTACAAATAGCCGAAGAACGAAATTTCCCCATCGAAGAAATAAGACTCTGTGCTTCCGAGAGGTCTGTCGGAAAAAAACTGAACTTCAAGGGAAAAGAGATAGAAGTCGAACTCTGCACCCCTGCGTTATTGGATGAGGTAGACTTTTCTTTCATATCAGCTAGTGGGGATGTAAGTAGAGAAATCGCCCCTTTGTCCGCAAAGCACGGCACTGTAGCGATAGATGATAGTTCAGCCTTCCGTATGACTGATACTGTTCCTTTAGTCGTTCCTGAAGTAAATGCTGAGGATCTAAATAATCATAAGGGAATAGTATCCATACCAAATTGTTCGACGACTCCTCTTGTAATGGTTCTTAAACCACTATTGGGTCAGGCCAAGATAAGAAGAGTTGTAGTTGACACATTCCAATCCGTAACCGGAACGGGATCAGCCGCATTGGAAGAGATGAGAATCCAAAGTTCCGAAGTACTGGCAGGGAAAAAAGCCAAAGCAAAAGAATATCCGCATCAAATAGCTTTCAACGTTCTCCCGCACATAGAACCATTCCAAGAAAACGGTTATACCAACGAAGAGATGAAAATGCTGAACGAAACCCGGAAAATCCTTCATGACCCTGAAGTCATGGTTTCAGCGACTTGCGTTAGAGTTCCTGTTGCAGTGAGCCATAGCGAAGCTATTCATTTAGAATTTGATAAACCTGTTGATCCGGAAACTGTCAGGGATATTTTAGGTGTCCAGCCTGGCATACGAGTTGTGGACGACCCTTTTTCCAATGTGTATCCTATGCCGATAGAAGCTGCTGGAACCGATGATGTGTTAGTTGGAAGAATACGCAGAGATATCTCGAATCCGAACGGAATAGCCCTGTGGGTAGTCTGCGACAACTTACGTAAAGGGGCAGCATTAAATGCAATCCAAATCGCGGAAGAAATGATGCAAAGAGATTTAGTATCAGAGTCATCCTGGAGGTAAATTGAATGGCAACGTTTGGAAGATTACTAACAGCAATGATCACGCCATTTGACGAAGAAGGGAACATTGACTTTCCTCAAGCCAGAAAACTGGCAAAGGGCCTGACACAGTCAGGAACAGATGGCCTAGTCATAGGGGGCACAACTGGGGAGTCCCCGTCAATGTCTGATGAAGAAAAAATTCAATTATTTGCCGAAATAAAGGAAGAAGTTGGAAACACTGCTTCCGTGATAGCGGGCACTACTGATAATAACCATCGTAAATCCATAGAATTATCCCAGGAAGCAGAGAAGGTTGGTGTAGATGGCCTGCTCCTTACGGTACCTGCATACAACAAACCACCACAAGAAGGTCTATACCAAAACTTTAAGGCTATTTCAGAGGCAACATCACTACCAGGTTTACTCTACAATGTTCCCTCGAGGACTTCTCTGAATATGGACGTAGACACAACCTTAAGACTTGCAGAAATTGACAGTATTGTTGGTGTAAAAGAAGCCTCAAGTGATTATGGTCAAATTACGCGCATAATAGATGGAGCACCCGATGGATTCGATGTTTGGTCAGGAAATGACGACGAAACCTTCCCAATAATGTGTGTTGGTGGTTACGGGATAGTCAGTGTTGCATCAAACCTTTATGGAAACCAAATTAAAAATATGATGGGGCAAATACTTGAAGGAAACATTGAGGAAGCTGCAAATACCCATAAAAGGTTGCTTCCAATATTTAACGCCTTATTCTGGGTAACAAACCCTATTCCCATCAAATATGCAGTTAATCGAGCTGGATTCAACGCAGGAAAAAACAGGTTGCCTCTGTGTGACCCTGACGAGACATTCACTAGTAAATTTGACCCAGTGATGGACAAATACGAAGTAGACCTACCGATCGATTAGCAAAACACACAAGCAGGTCAACCGATAAACTGATTTAAAGAATTTTTTAAATCACCGAATTGGGCATTATAGTCTGATCTCTATGTGGGCCCGTGGATATTATATCTACCTTGCAATTTATCAGTTCTTCCAAACGGTCAACATAAATTTTGGCATTAGCTGGCAGCTTACTTATATCCGACACTCCCGCTGTGGGTTCGTCCCATCCAGTCAAGGTCTCATAAATGGGCAGACACCTTTCGAGGGCTGCCACACCCCCTGGGGGCTCATCTAGAACCTCTCCATCAAGCTCATAAGAAGTGCAGACATCAAGCGATTCAAATCCATCAAGTACGTCCAGTCGGGTTATCACAGCAGACGTATACCCATTTATCCTAGTGCTATAACGGGCTGCGACTCCGTCAAACCATCCCACCCTTCTCGGTCTTCCTGTGGTGGTGCCAAATTCCTTTGCAAGAGTCCTAATTTCTTCCCCGATCTCATTAAATAATTCTGTTGGGAATGGGCCTGAGCCGACTCGTGTGTTATATGCCTTGAACACTCCTAAAACCGTAGTTATATTCTGAGGTTGTATCGCTAGACCAGTACTTGCTCCTCCTATAGTTGGATTGGAAGAAGTAACATAAGGATAGGTACCATGATCAAGGTCCAATAAAATGCCTTGAGCTCCCTCTAATACAACGTTCCCTCCCCGATCCAAAGTATCATTAACATACCTTCCTGCTGGACCTATGAATGGCCTAAGTCTTTCTGACCAAAGTTTACATTTTTCAAACAGCTCATCTGACGACACAGGATCAGACTCATATACCTTTGTTATGACCTTATTGGTAAAGGTCAAAACGTCTTCAAGGCGTTCATGAAGTGTATCCAAATCCAATAAGTCAGCTGCTCGAATCCCCGTTCGAGAGGTCTTATCACTGTAGGCGGGTCCAATCCCCTTGCCAGTAGTCCCTATAGCAGAAATACCGCGAGCAGACTCAGCCAAGGTATCCAATATTATGTGGTATGGCATTATTAAGTGAGCTCGCTCACTTATGATCAATCGATCATCAACACTTATACCTGCTTGAGCTAAAGATTCAATTTCTTCTATCAAAACATCGGGGTCAACCACGGTTCCATTGCCAATAACATTCATCACATCTTCCCTAAAGACTCCGCAAGGAATGATATGTAGGCTAAAGTCCCCTAAATCATTAATTACTGTATGACCAGCGTTGTTCCCACCAGAGAAACGAGCAACCACGTCAGCCTTACTTGCAAGGAAATCAATTATTTTCCCCTTCCCTTCATCCCCCCATTGGGCTCCAAGAACCGCATAAGCAGGCATGTAATGCCCTCCTGTTACACTGCACATAAACAGCCCGCTCACCAGACCCAATCATCATTGAAGGGTTAGCCTCGGGCAAAAAAATTTCTCCTCAAAAACAGTACGCAACTTCCCGTCGCGAACCCAGAATTGGGAGATTCATATGGAGTATATCAGACTACTCAACAGTCACCACGGTTCCTGTGACATTGTTACAGTAATTTCCATAAAAGTTTTACAGCTTGTTTTCGGTACCATATTAACTCTTCAGAACTTAACTCCACATCTCTAATATCTTCCGTGTAGTCATATCCACCTAGGGACGAGGGACCAGGCATAATATCGATAGCCAACTCTCGTATATTTCCTGAGGGCGTAACAACCAAACATCCCCTATCGGGTGTGTCGGGCATAGGCTCCAACTCCACGGCATGTATAGTATCCATTCCCATAAATCCGGGAAATACATCTAAAAGATCTATAATTTCTTCTATTAGTGTTAAGAGTTCTTCACAGCTGAGATAATTGAGCGCCTCTATCCGTTGAGATAGGTCGTCAGGCGTGCTTTTGTGACTAGACATAATTGACACTCCTGTAATCTGGATACTATTATTTAACTCCTAAGAGACTAGCACGGCAACGTAGCTCAGGGGTTAGAGCGGGCGCTTCATAAGCGCTAGGTCGCTGGTTCAAATCCAGCCGTTGCCAGAGATCTCCGGCGTTCCGGTTCCCCCGGCTGAATTGCAGCTAAGGGCGGTTAGCTCAGCTGGTTAGAGCGCCTGCCTCACACGCAGGAGGTCAGAGGTTCGAGTCCTCTATCGCCCACCACGCTACGGGATTGAACGGGCTGGATGAGCATAACGCTGGTGACAAATGCCGAAGTGGCGGAATGGCAGACGCGCTACGTTCAGGACGTAGTATCCGTAAGGGTGTGTGGGTTCAAATCCCTCCTTCGGCACCAACCTCCTAAATTCGTCCTGTTTTGTTCCTAAAGTTCGGTGTTCTGCTGTCCCAAACCAGCCTTGTGCTTCCTGAAATCTCTATTCACGTACCGTCATAATCTTGTCTCGCTACAACTACTACAATTCCTAACGACTGTCGATCAAAATGGTACTATCAGGCCAATACCTAACTGGGAACAAATTAGGCTCATGTGATTGTAATTCATCTCATATTATGCCTTTATGAGTAGGAAAATAAGCGAAGGATCCACGAATGCCACACTACCGAAGTTCTATAAATAACTATGAATTATTTGATTTAGGTAAGTTTGAATTCCAATCTGGATCAATCCTACCTAGTGCAAAATTGGCATATAAAACTTTGGGCCGTTTGAATGAAGATAAAAGTAACGTAATTCTTCTAACTCATCCTGTCACTGGAACACATGAAAATGCAATAGCAATTCATTTAGAAGGGGAAGATAGAGCCATAACCCCAGATGAACATTTTATAATCGCCCCCAACATGTTTGGGAACGGATTATCTTCCTCGCCATCTAATACTTCAGACCCATTCAATGGCCCAAATTTTCCTAGGGTAACAATTTACGACAATGTTAAAGCTCAACATAAGCTGGTCACTGAGGGGTTAGGTATTGCGAAACTTAAGTTAGTAACTGGGTTCTCAATGGGTGGCCTGCAAGCTTTTCATTGGGCTGCCATGTTTCCTGAAATGGTGGACTGTTTTGTCCCAATATGCGGTACGGCAAAATGTTCTGGCCACAATTGGTTGTTTCTTGAAAGCCTTGCCGTTGCTATTAGCACTGATCCAGTTTTCAATAATGGAAATTATACTGAATACCCTAGTGCCGGAATGGCAGCTTTTAACACTATCTATGCTGCCTGGGCGTTTTCACAGGAATTCTTCAGACAGAATGGCCACGAAAATTTCGGGCTTAAGTCTCATAAACAAATGCCGGATGCCTTCCGGGATCTTATAGGCCCAAATGATCCTAATGATGTTTTAATACATATCCGAGCCTGGCAGAACGCTGATATTAGTGACAATGCTTTATACAACGGAAACTTCGATACTGCCCTGAAATCAATAAAATCCGCAGGATTTTTAATGCCGACCTCTACAGACCAATATTTCTGGTCAGATGATAATAGAGATGAAGCAGTACTCATTCCAAATGCCACTTTTAGGGAAATCCCCTCTATATGGGGCCATGCTGGAGGTTCATTGACCCAGCATGATGAAAGGAGAATTGTTGATAACTCAATCAGGGAACTCTTACGTAAATAATCGTCCCGTTGTTATTACCCAAGAATTCAATCAGATTAATTAGTTACCCTCGTAATAACGAAATGTAACTTGCTTACCGTAACGGAGGAAAATGATCATGACTCAGAACTTCGATGACAAAGTGCTCATAGTAACGGGAGGAAATCAAGGGATAGGCAGGGCCGCTTCCATTGCCGCATCCCGCTTGGGAGCCAGCGTAGTTGTTGCCTCACGGACTGAAAAGACTGGAATCGAGACGGTTCAAATTATTGAGAAATCCAAAGGTAAAGCCATTTATGTTAAGACTGATGTTTCTGATGAAGCCAGCGTAGTTAATTTGATAGAAAAAACCTTGAAATATTTCGGATCACTCGATATGGCTTTCAACAATGCTGGAGGTGGAGCAACGAGTGCGAACCCAGTATCAACCCTGGAACAATCAGTCGAGGACTGGGATACTACTATAAATAACAATCTGAAGGGTACATGGCTGTGCATGAAACACGAGATCCCACCAATGTTACAGTCAGGTAAAGGGTCTATCGTAAACATGTCCTCTATAGCAGGAGTGAGACCTGGACCGGTTGCTGGCCCATCATATACCGCGGCAAAGTCGGGAATAGCTGGACTCACAGGAATGGCTGGTTTGGAATTCGCTGGCCGAGGTATACGAATCAATGCGGTGGCACCTACAGTAACGCTTACCGAGCGTTGGCAATATGATCTTAAAGATAAACCGGAACTGAAAAACTTGATCTCAGAAACAATGCCCATGGGCCGGGCTGGCAACGTCGAGGAAGTTGTTGACGCCGTGCTATGGTTACTGTCTGAATCTTCATCATATGTGACAGGCCAAACCCTGTCGGTGGATGGAGCCCATTCTGACAGCATTGCAGGATACCAATCACCTAGGCAATAGTATTCAAAAATAATCTGAATCACCACCTATTCATATAAACGCAAAGCCACCTCCAACCCTTGTCTGTCGACTTTTTGTGAAATTCGTCGCGTTACAGCCCCGAAATACTCGGCTGATTGATGCCGTAGGTAGGCACCAATAGCAATACATTTATGGAATCATGCTCAGACTTATACGATGGTAGGATTCGAGACGTGTTGATGCCAATAAGTTGAAATAGATGAAAAGGAATTAATATGTCATGGATGACCGATGATATAACAGCAAAGGACCCTGTTTCTGATCTTAAAACGTTATTGAAGACAGGGGCCGCGATTTCTGTACCTGGTGTAAATGATCCCTTGACGGCAATACTTGCTGAACGAATGGGGTTTAGGTGCCTTTATTTTTCTGGAGCGGCGTTTTCGGCAAGTCTTGGAGTTCCAGACATAGGATTGTTTTCAATTGACCAATTGCTCGACTCTGTGAAGTGGATTGCACGTTCAACGAACTTACCATTAATTGTAGACATAGATACTGGTTTTGGAGAAGCTGTCAATATTGTCAGGGTGGTAAAGGAATTGGAGCAACTCGGAGTCGCCGCTGTCCAGCTAGAAGATCAAGTCTCTCCAAAACGCTGTGGGCATTTAGACGGAAAACAAATTGTCTCTGAACAGCAGTATGTTGAGAAGCTTAAAGCGGCTCTGGCAGCACGCAAAAATATGCTAGTTATTGCCAGAACAGATTCTCGAGATGTTTATTCATTTGATGAAGCTGTAAAAAGAGGCACACTCTATAGAGATTCTGGCGCTGATGTGATTTTCCCTGAAGCTCTTGAGACAATCGAAGAGTTCAAACAATTTGCAATGAGTGTGAAATCACCTCTTCTTGCCAACATGACCGAGTTCGGAAAGAGCCCACTGCTGACTGTCAAAAACCTGGAAGATATTGGATACAGCTTGGTTATATATCCTGCAACAGGGCAGCGTATTGCCCTTGGAGCGGTAAAAAAAGTATTTGCAGACATTAGAGATAACGGCAGTCAGATCAGTTCAGTTTCCGACATGATGGATAGGTCAGAAATATACGATCTCATTGATTACGAAGCTTTTGCAGAATTGGACAATAAAATAGCGCCCAAAATCACATGGAAGAGCGGATTTTAACAGAATTTGAAATTCAACTGCCAGATGAAAATCATATAGAAGTATCAGCATAACTTACTGTATTAGACTGACCACAAAAATTTTGGAGGACCGAACAAAATGGCTACTGGCTTTTTATGGCACGAAAAATATATGTGGCACGATACTGGAAGCGGAGCCGCAACCAATGTCGAACCAGGGGAACACTTTGAAAATCCAGATACAAAGAGACGGATGAAAAATCTCATGGATTTGTCCGGCATAACTGACCAACTTGTTCGACTCGAGCCTCGCCTGGCCACTGAAGATGAGTTAAGACGCTTCCATACAGATGCTTATATCAACCAAATTAGAAAACAAAGTGATGCTTTCGGCGGATTTGCTGGCCCGCAGACTCCATTTGGAAAAGGTTCATACGAGATTGCCAAATTAGCTGCTGGGGGGACAATCGTAGCCACAGAAGCGGTACTCAGTGGTCACGTCAACAATGCTTATGCTCTAGTTCGTCCTCCTGGGCATCACGCAGAACGTGACTTAGGAAGAGGGTTCTGCATATTTGGAAACGTGGCATTGGCCGCCATGCATGCCCGGGAAATCTGGAAGATTGACCGGATAGCAACTATAGATTGGGACGTGCATCACGGTAACGGAACCCAGCAGGCCTTTTACGATGATCCAAATGTATTAACAATTTCCATTCATCAGGACGGCTTGTTTCCAGCAGAATCAGGCAAGGTAAATGAGACGGGATTCAAGGAGGGGAAAAACTTCAATATTAATATTCCTCTCCCCCCTGGGTCTGGACACGGGGCATACTCAGCGACGATTGAGCGCGTCGTTGCACCGGCAGTAAATTATTTTAAACCTCAGCTGATACTTGTGCCGTGCGGGTTTGATGCCAGCGTCTATGACCCATTGGGCCGGATGCTGCTGACGTCAGAATCTTATCGACACCTTACCAAAATGCTTTTAGCCCTTGCTAACGATATTTGTGACGGCAAAATTGTGTTCTCCCACGAAGGTGGCTATTCAAAAAGGTACGTGCCATTCTGTGGTCTTGCTACAATCGAAGCTCTCAGCGGGATACGCACAGAAATAACAGACCACGGAATTCGTGATGACTTACCCGGACAAGAATTAGCGCCTCACCAAGAGACTCTTATTGATGGAATTGCTAAACAGGTAAAACACACTATTTTAAATAATTCTAAGCGACTCGTTTGATAAATTATTGAGAATTCATATAAGGCTCTACATACTTATGAAATAGGTCCACATTAAGCGCCAATATTTTCTGACTAAATTAAAATATTAGACAGAAATGTGAGACTATCGGAAACTTGTGAAGGTACAATTGGTTACAGAGAACTAGTGGCTGGCAGGGGATGATAGGAGAAACCAATCGTCCCTCCTTAGGGTCAACATTTCCCGACAATATAAAGTTTGTTACTACTCAAGTTTGGAGTTTTTTATGCGATTTGGCACATTTGTATTCCCCGTGTCACAAAAACCTGACAATGACCACAGAATAATTCATGAAACCCTCGAAGAAGTCCAACTTTGTGACAAATTAGGCTTTGACACAGCTTGGCTGTCAGAGCATCACTTCGATGGAGCAACAGCCTATGTAGATCCGGTAGTTTTTGCGGCTTCAATAGCCTCAACCACCCGAAAAATTCGTATAGGGTTCGCGGTGGTAGAAATGGCTCTACACCATCCCGTGCGTTTGGCAGCACAAACAGCACTCTTGGACAATCTAAGTAATGGGAGGATTTTAGTTGGCACTGGAAAGGGATCTGCTTTTAACGAATATGAATATATAGGTTTCGGAGTTCCTATGGAAGAGGCCGCTGAAAGTCTTCAGGAAGCTGAAGATCTCATTCTTGAGGCATGGAAAGGAAAACCTGTAAACTTCAAAGGTAAGTACTGGGATGTTGCCTTCCCCGAACTTCGTCCAACTCCATACCAAACCCCCCATCCTCCTCTGGTCCGAGCCTGCCTAAGTGAAGATTCAACTAGGGAAATGGCAAGGCTTCACAGACCTATATTAATTGGAGCCCAAGATAACGATTCAATTTCAAAAAGGATCAAACTATACCGTCAAGAACTAGAATCATCACAGTTATCCGAAGAGGGTATCGTTTCACTTCTCGATAAAATATGGGTGTCAAAAAACGTATTTGTTGCGGAGACATCCTCGGAGGCACTTGAGATAGCCCAAATCGGTTTGGACACAGAGCAAACCCACTTTAGAAAGGCCAGGGATGACTTTAATCCCACGCACACCATAACTAAGAAATCCAATCCAAATGAATTTGAGTCAACTTTTATAGCTGGGACCGCCGAAGATGTATGTGAGCAAATATTGGAGTTGAAAAATATCGGCGTTTCAAATTTAATGATGAAAATGAACACGGGCGAAATGGACTCCGAAATAGTGAGGAAATCCATCAAATTATTCGCTGATGCGGTGTTTCCTATATTCTAAAAACACAAAACTCATTTAACCGCAAAATGCGAGTGGAAGATGCAATACTCTACTGTAGTAGGATCGATAA
>CEUS01048844.1_pt1 | contig 28726 bp, 27 predicted proteins | sample 427031 | NCBI WGS metagenome assembly CEUS01 (sample SAMEA2622837, study PRJEB7988) | marine metagenome | biome: marine biome (ENVO:00000447); feature: marine epipelagic mixed layer (ENVO:xxxxxxxxx); material: "saline water (ENVO:00002010), including plankton (ENVO:xxxxxxxx)" | depth 140 m | reverse complement strand
ACAAATGGAGACAGCATAATTATTAAGAATTCAATAGATTCCTTGGCCGTTTCCTTAGAAATTTTATCTTTAGTTTCTTTTTTTGATAATTCTCCAACATAATAATAAATATTTGCGATAGCCTTATTAAATGCCATTTCTTCTAGATTTCTTGTAACATCTTTCAAAGTTTTATGTGACAGTTTCAAAAATTGTTTTTGTTCATCATTATTAAAAGATTTATTTCCAGAAAGGATTTTTTTATACTCTCCTATCATTCTAAAAATTTTTCCGATGAATTTATTTGCAGATTCGATACCAGCCTCAGTCCAAAAAATATCTCTATCAGGGGGAGAGTCCGACAATACAAACCAACGTGCAGTATCTGCTCCAAATTTTTTAATTATATCATCTGGGTCGATAATATTTTTCTTAGATTTTGACATTTTTTCAGGAGGACCAATTTTAATATTTTCTCCTGTTTTTTTGTGACTGCCTATATTATTTTTTTTTGTTTTTACTACCAATTCAGGTTCAACCCACCCCCCCCTTTCGTCCGAGTAGGTTTCATGACAAACCATGCCTTGAGTAAACATTCCTTCAAAGGGTTCTTTAATGTTTATATGTTTTGTTATTTTGAGTGCCCGAGTAAAGAACCTTGAGTAAAGTAGATGTAAAATTGCATGCTCAATTCCTCCTATATATTGATCTACAGGAAGCCAATAATCCGCCTCTTCTTTATTTATCGGTCTCTTTTCATCAAGGTCACAAAATCTTGCAAAATACCATGAAGAGTCCATAAAGGTATCAAAAGTATCAGTTTCCCTTTGTGCAGGTTTTTGACACTTTGGACAGATCGTGTTTTTCCATTCTTTGTGCTTTTCTAGTGGATTTCCAGGATGATCAAAACTCACATCTTCTGGCAGAGTTATAGGGAGGTTGGATCTTTTTTCGGGATTAATTCCACATTCCTCACAATATATTATGGGAATCGGGCATCCCCAATATCGTTGCCTGGAAATTCCCCAATCTCTTAATCTATAATTAGTTTTTTCTTCCCCATTATTTTTTTTGACAAGTTTCTTTATCGATTCTTTCTTTGCATTATCAGTTGATAGTCCATCTAGGAATTTAGAATTAATTATTTTTCCATCTCCTAAAAATGCTTCATTTTCTATAATAAATTCTTCTTCCTTTATATTCTCTGGACACACAACAGGTATAACAGAAAGGTTGTATTTTCTTGCAAAATCTAAATCTCTTTGATCGTGTGCCGGACAACCAAAAATAGCCCCTTGTCCGTAACTTGATAAAACAAAGTTGGCTATATATACAGGCAATAGGATATTATCATCAAAAGGGTGTTCTACAGTTATGCCCGTATCAAATCCTTCCTTTTCAACTTTTTCCATTGCTTCTTCTGAGGAAGCTATTTTTTGGCATTTTTTTATAAAGTCCCTCGCTTCACTATTTTTTTTTGCAATAATAGTGGAGAGCTTGTGATCGGGCGCTACAGCACAAAAACTTGCACCAAAAAGAGTATCAGGGCGAGTAGTATAAACCTTTATTTTATCAACAATATTTTTGTAATCTTCACAAACAAGAAAATTAAATTCAACACCTCTAGATTTTCCTATCCAATTTTTTTGCATAAGCTTTACTTTTTCTGGCCAATTCTCAAGTTTTTCTAGGCCCATTAAAAGATCATCAGAAAAATCAGATATTTTTAAAAACCATTGATTGAGCTTTCTTCTTTCTACTGGCGCTCCTGATCTCCATCCTAGTCCATCTAAAACTTGTTCATTTGCTAAAACTGTTTTATCTACAGGATCCCAGTTTACTTCACTTTCTTTTCTATAAGCTAAATCGTTTTCAAGAAAATCAATAAAAATATTTTGTTGGTGTTTAATATAATCATGATCGCATGTTGCAAATTCTTTTTTCCAATCGATAGCTAGCCCAAGAGATTTTAACTGTTTACGCATGCTTTTGATATTTTTATAAGTCCATTCTTTGGGGTGTACACTTTTTTCCATTGCAGCATTTTCTGCTGGCATCCCGAATGCATCCCACCCCATGGGGTGTAAGACATTTTCACCTTTAGTCATTCTATATCTAGATATGACATCGCCAATAGTATAATTCCTAACATGCCCCATATGAATTTTTCCTGACGGATAAGGGAACATTTCCAAAATATATCTCTTTGGTAAATTGTTTTTAGAAGATTTTGCTTCGAATGATCCTCTTTCAGACCAAACATCTTGCCAATGTGACTCTAATTTTTGGGGATCATAATCCATTCTATTTTAATCCAAAGCCTTGCTTCCTAATCTTAATTCTCTGGCTTTGGTTAAAATTGAATTTTCTATTAATTTAGATGTTTCTGAATTTACTTCAGCATCCTGCCAACCATTATCTGCCTTTATTTGTCTAAAAACGGACACCTCTAATGCATCTGCTCTTAGCCTTCTATCTTTAATATATATAAAAACTTTGGTTCTCTCATTTGAAATATCTGGACCAGTATACCAATTTGTAGAGATTACACCCCCTATAGGGTCACTCTTATCTATTGGCATAAACATTAATGTATCAAGACTAGCTCGCCAGAGGAAGGCGTTTACAGCCATTGAATATTGTGATTGCTCTATTTCTGAAATTGTTTTATCAGTCCTGTTTCCGCAACTTATTGCCAAAGAAACAAATAAAAAAAGTAAAATAGATCTAGAAAAAGTAATCAAATTGGTCTCCTAAAATTATTTTTATATATTTATTTAATATCAGAAATTTTAAGCTAAACTAAACTAAAAATTAAATAACTGCATTAAGTTTAAATAAATTAAAGCAGTAATATAAGATAATTAATGTTGTTAGTATGAATAAAATTATAAAAAATTTAAATGCTATTAAGGAAAATATAAAAATTGCTGCCGATGAGGCTGATAGAGACATAGATGACATAAAGTTAATTATTGTTACAAAAAAATTTACCGAAGAAAGAATTAGACCACTGCTTGATGAGGGGCATTTATGTTTTGGTGAAAATAGGGTTCAGGAGGCTCAGGATAAATGGTCAAATTTGTTAGATGAGTACGAAAACTTGGAATTACATTTAATAGGCCCACTTCAGACGAATAAAGTAAAGTCTGCACTAGAATTATTTACATCAATTCATACAATCGACAGATTAAACCTAGTTGATAAATTAGTTAGGAATGAAAAGGGAATTAAAAAAATTAAAGAATTTTTTGTGCAAATTAATTTAGCTAATGAGAAACAAAAAAGTGGTCTTCTAATAGATGAATTAGATGATTTTATTAATAAACTTGAAGGTAAATTAAATATATCAGGCTTGATGTGTATACCACCAAGAGAAGAAGAACCAGAAATTCATTTTGCCTTTTTAAATCAAATAGCAAAAAGAATTAATGTTCTAAAATTAAGTATGGGAATGAGTTCTGATTTTCATTCAGCTATATTATTCGGCGCAACACATATTAGGATTGGCGAAGCAATTATGGGAAAGAGAATTGACTAATAATTTAAATTCAATAGCTATAATCTCTGATGATAAAGATCTCATCCTGGCTTTAGATGAGTGTTTTAAACTTCATAAAAGATTTCAATTATTAAAATATGATTCAAGCGCGATAACCATTCCTAAGAATATAAACACCAATATTAATGCCATTTTGATGTCTGATGAGATATATGAGATTTTACAAGATAATCAGGAGGAAAATAAATTTTGGCAAAATCAAAACAAAAACTTAATTCATTTAACATCTAAAAATGAAAAAAAAATTTCATTAAAAAATTCTAATGTAAAACCTAGATATACCATTAAGCTGCCTTTAAACTTTAATTCAACTCTGAATATTTTAGATGCAATAGTACGAGAAAACTCTCAAAGAATGAACGATATAGAGATAGGAAGCTTTATTCTTGATGTAAAAGGTAAAAAAATTTCACTAAATAAAAAAGTTGAAAAACTAACAGAAAAAGAAACAGAAATATTATGGCGTTTGCTAAGCAACAAAAATTCTAAAATTCTTCAGAAAAACCTCTTAAAGGATATTTGGGGGTATGATGAAGATATAGAAACTAGGACTCTAGAGACACATATATACAGAATAAGAAAAAAACTACATTTAATAGGAGTAAAGAGAATCGAAATTAAAAATATTGAGAATTCATATATTTTAAAAATTAATGATACTTAATCTAAGGCAAAATCAGTTATAATCGGAACATGATCTGAAGGTCTTTTCCATCCCCTTATATTCTCCTCAATGGAAAAGCTTTTTAAATAGGGTAAAAGTTTTTGACTAATCCATATATGATCCAACCTTCTTCCTCTGTTTGATTTTTTCCAATCTTGAGCTCTATAGCTCCACCAACTGTACAATTTATCTTCATAACCATGTATATACCGAATAGCATCAATAAAATTGAATGAATCCATAAAATTTTTCAATTTTTCAATTTCTATTGGCGTGTGACTAACTACTTTACTTAACTGTTTATGTGACCAGACATCCATTATATTGGGTGCAATATTTAGATCACCCACCAAGACCAATAAATCTTTATTTGCCCCCTTTTTCTTCGAAAACCATTTTGTAGCTTCATCTAAAAAATCTAATTTATGTTTAAATTTTTCATTTATTTCCGGATTGGGCTCATCTCCTCCGGCTGGTATATAAAAATTGTGGATAAAAATCCTTTTATTTTTATAAATACATTCAGCTGAAATATGGCGTGCATCATCCTTTTTGCAAAATATTTTTTTATCAAATCTTCTTATAGGAATTTTAGATGATATAGAAACCCCATTATAGCCTTTAATTCCATAGGTTTCAGTATGAAGAAACCCCATATCTTTAAAATCCTTATAAGGAAATAATTCTTTTGGACATTTTGTTTCTTGAAGGCAAAGAATATCTGGGTCAAATTTTTTAACTATCCTTTTTAAAGAATTAATTCTTAATCTTACTGAGTTTATATTCCAGCTAATTACGCGCATATTTGATTAATTTATGAATCTAATATGTTGTCCCACATCTCATCAATCATCATTTCATAATCAAAATCTAATATAATGGATGTATCTTCAAATCTTTCGATAATCTGTTCTTCAGGAAATATTCTTGAATCGCTTTTGTAATTATCTTTTAAAAGATCAAAAGACATCAAATTGGCCGTTGCCAAATTATTATTAACAGCTATATTTTTTCCAATTTCAGCATCGAGGATGGCATTGATAAAGTAATGTGCCGATTCTTTATTGTTAGATTTTTTTGAAATACATATAATATCTTGCCAAATTAAGCTACCTTCTCTGGGAAACACAAACCCGATATTACTATTTTGTTTTATTGCTTTTAGAGCATCCTCATTATTAGCTATCGCTAAGTCAACCTCATCATTTAGAATTAAAGCTATACCATCGTCTCCTCCAAAATTCTTTATATGTTCTTTTTGTCTTTTTAAAAGACCTTCTGCTTGATTAATCCAACTAGGATCATTTGAGTTAGCTGATATTCCAATATATTTTAGCGCTATTTGTATTAAGGTTCTTCCGTCGCCAATTAAAGCAATTCTTCCAGTATACTTATCTGAATCTAATAACCACCTCCAGGTAGCTGGTGGTTTATCAAATTTATCTTTCCTGTACAATATTCCTATCCCTCCCCAAGTAATTGGTACAGAAAATTTTCTATCTTGATCATAAGCTGAATTTAAAAATTGAGGATTTATTAATCCTATATTTGAAATTAAGGAATTATCTAATTTAGCAATCTTCTCTTCATAAATAGCCTCTTCAAGAATATAATTTCTTGCAATTATTATATCAGCCGAATCTTCATAATCCTCAAATTTTAGATCATCTAAATCTTCTTTTTTATAAAATGTAGTATTAAGCGGAATATTTATCGACTTTGATAAACTTGATAAATCCTTTTTTGAAATATAATTCTCAGGTAAGACTGCTGAAAAACTGACTGACTCTTCTTGGCTGTAAGATGTTATTGTTCCTATTGTTAGGGTTATTGTAATCAAACAAATTGTCGATAATAAAGACAACATTCTTGAGATAATTTTTTTTCCTTTTTCCATAATTAGCCTTCCTTATTAATTCTCTTTTTCCGTTTAATATTCATAACAGTTATATAGATAACGAGCTATAGTGGAAATATTATTTTGTATCAAAATAATCATCCGAGATATCTTTCAAATGATTAATTTTAGAAAAAAATATATTTGTCTCTTTTTTTTGTTGATCAATAAATTTCCATTGCCTTAACTTTGGTTTAGGAAAATCTATAACGACTGATAAGGTATTCCTGTCTGATGCTTTGTTTAAGTTAATCTTAAATAAAACAATATTATTATCTACAACGCCATTTTTAAGATGTTTATCAATATTACTTTGTTTGTCCAATAACTGAAAAATCGGGTTGTTATCTATTTTATATTTTTGAAAATCATCAGATTCTCTTTCCTTAAAGAATAAATAACCTTCTTTGTAAATAATTGTAGTTTCTGATGGAGAGTTGTAATAAAAAGCTACTTCGTTTTTTCCACTAATCCAAAAAGTACCCTTAGAAATATTTCCTATATTATCTATCTGTGTAAAATTACCAGAAACTGATTTAAAATTAATAAAATAATTTTTTGTTTCATTAATCCAGTTTGTAAATTCTAAATTTTCTTCTTCAGCGCTAATTATAGGGGCTGAATAAATCAACATTAGAAAAAACACTGATATTCTATAAAGATTAAGCATTAATCCGAATCTTTCAAAAGCTCTCTTTTTCCTTGATTATTTGGAGGAGAAACAATTCCCTTTTCTTCCATTTCTTCAATAATTCTAGCTGCTCGATTATAACCAATTTGTAATTTCCTTTGTACATAACTTATCGAAACTCTATTGTCTTTTGTTACAATTGAGACAGCTTGATTGAAAAGTGTATCTTCACCAGAACCTCGGATAATTTTTTCATCTTTATTTTCATCTTTTTCTTCGACTATTTCATCAATATAATCTGGGTTTTCTTGTTTGCGTATGTGTGAAACTATTTTTTCAACCTCAGTATCTGAAACAAAGGCGCCGTGCACTCTTGTTACTCTGCCGCCTTCCGATAAAAATAACATGTCACCATTGCCAAGTAATTGTTCAGCTCCCATTTCGTTTAATATAGTTCGGCTGTCTATCATTGAAGCAACTCTAAATGATATTCTTGTTGGAAAATTAGCTTTTATAGTACCCGTAACAACATCAACACTTGGTCTTTGGGTAGCCATAATTACATGAATACCTGCAGCCCTAGCCATTTGGGCTAGTCTTTGAACTAAGTGTTCAATTTCATTTCTTGCTACCAGCATTAAGTCAGCCATTTCGTCAATGACGACTACTATGAAGGGCATTTTTTCTGCAATAACTTCTTCTTCTTCATAAATTGGATCTTGATGTTCGTCATAACCAGTATGGACCCTTCTCTTAAAAGTTCTGTTTTCAAGACTATATTCCTCAGCTTTTCTATTATACTCAGCCATATTTCTTACAGATAAAATGGCCATTTTTTTGTATCTTTCCTCCATTTCTCTAACAACCCACTTTAATGCCACAACGGCTTTTTTAGGGCTAGTAACAACTGGTGTTAAAAGGTGAGGAATACCATCATAAACAGATAATTCTAGCATTTTTGGATCGACCATTATTAGCCGACATTCTTCAGGTTTGAATTTATAAAGTATTGATAAAATCATTCCATTTATACCAACCGATTTTCCAGAGCCTGTAGTTCCAGAAATTAATAAATGTGGCATGAGAGATAAATCAGAAATAATAGGTGAGCCACCAATATCTTTACCAAGACTTAAAGAAATTCCACGATCTTGATTTTGAAAGTTTTCTGACTCAAAAATTTCTCTCAAATATACAATGTTTCTGTTTTCGTTTGGGAGTTCAATTCCTATAGAGTTTTTTCCAGGGACCACTGCTATTCTTACCGATGCTACAGCCATTTCTCGTGCTATGTCATCAGTTAAACTTATAACCCTTTTTGTTTTAATCCCAGGCGCTGGTATTAATTCATATAGTGTAACTACTGGACCAGGTCTAACATTTTCAATTACTCCTTCAACTCCAAATTCTTTTAAGGCATTCGAGAGTTTATTTCTGTTTTCCTCAATTAATGAGTCTGAGGTATAATTCTGTTCGTTGTCGTTAACTTCTTTTAATAATTCCAAAGAAGGTAATTCATAATCTCCGAAATCCCTTTTTTCTTTTAGGGCTTCTTGTTTAATTGGTTCAGTTGTTATTTTTTGAGTAGGTCTAGTTATTTTTGGCTTTGTAGGGATCGTTTTTGCTTTTTCTTCTACAATATTATTGGCTTTTTTTGACTTCCTTCTTATCGTTTTGTTTGTTTTGCTTGGTGACAATGCATAACTTGCTAGGATAGTTGATAAAGATGCCGAAACAACAATGACAAGATTTTGAATATATTCAGTTAATTCAACACTTAATATTTTTAAAAACAGAACTAATTGATTATGAAATATAAACCCTAAAATTCCTCCGCTTTGAGATATAAGATGAGTTGGTAAAGATAAAATAAAAATACTCAATAGAAATAATGTTATTGTTTTCCAAGATATTCTTGATCTTTTAAAGATAGCAAAAAATCCACTCAAAATTAATGCTATTGGTATTAATATTGATGAAATGCCAAAAATTTGGATGAAAAGATCCGATATATATGATCCAGGTAAGTTTATTACATTTGTAGGGATTTCATCTGAAGAAGTATTTATGCTTCGGTCAAATTTGTTGTAACTTAATATAGAGATACCAAGTAAAAAACCAATTATAATCAACCCTATGTTAGTAAAAAAATTAAGAAGAGTAAAAAATACTTTTAGTAAGAGTCTATAAATGTAGCGAAAAGCGATTTTAGGATAAAAGGTTATTTTTGATACAAAACTCATATTCAAATTAAATTATAATAAATTCGTAATCGAATCACTTTTATATTTGCGCTTAATTTAATTATATCGCAAGGTTTTTTCTTTCAATGTTTGACAAAAGCATATAGGCCGTAAAATATCTTTATATGGGTAACGAAAATAAAATTCTTGATTTTGTTATTATCGGAAGCGGGATAACAGCTGATCTAATATCCATAATATTGTCGTCGTCAAATAAAAATTTTTGCCATATAGGTAATGAAAAGGTTAACAAATCGGTTGATTTTGTTAGATCAATTGCATTATCTCCCTCAACTTTAAAGATGTTGAATTATTTAAATATTAAATTTCCTTATCAAGATGTTGAACAAATGAATGTTGTTGAAGGAGGTTTGAGCGATGAAAAAGTCAAAGGAAATTTAATTTTTGACAAGTCCAACAATAATAATCAATCTTTAGCATATGTTGCTAAATATAATGATATTAAAGTCGCTATCCAAAAAGAAAAAGATTCAAAAATTAAAAAATTACATTACAAAAGTCTTAATTATATAAAAATAGAACCAAAAAATATCAATATTATATTGGAGAAAGAAGAGAAGATAATAACTAAAAATTTAATTTTTACCAAAAAATTAGAAAAAGAAATTTTAAATCAATTTAATCTTAAATATGATGAAAAAGATTATAATCAAAAATCTATTGTTGCGACTTTAGAGCATAATAATCATCATAAAAATATTGCTTATCAATTTTATTATAAAGGGAATCCTCTAGCAATTCTTCCTCTGGAAAGCGGTAAAAAAAACATCAGAAGTTCAATGATTTGGTCCGGCGATAGCTATTTTGTTGATGATATCCTTGCAAATGAAGATCTTGAAGTAACATTAAATGCATTGCTCCCAGATTTGTTTGGTCAAATTAAGATTTCTGAGGGACCAGTTTCATTCGAATTAAAAAAGTATCTTATAAAAGGAAAAAAAGATGATCGATTGATATTTATTGGTGATGCAGCGAGAATGATGCACCCAATGGCCGGTCAAGCATGGAATCAATCAATAAGGGATATTTCATATATTGCAGATGCCATAGCAGAATCCGATAACTTGGGCATTAATATAATCTCTACTCCATCATATATGGCATTTAAAAGATTAAGAAAAATGGAAGGTGTAAGTATGGTAAACTCAATTGATTTTATAAATAATGTTTATAATTCTAATTCTTCTATTTCAAAAGGTTTTAGAAGAAATATTATGAAATTACTCAATTCTTCAACTTCTATTAATAGTTTTTTAATTAAAGAAGCTGAAGGCGGCATAATTAGAAGGACAAGTTTATTATCAGGAAAAAAACCAGGTTCGATAAAATTTTAATCTAATTTTCTTGCTTCATCAGGAAGCATTATGGGTATCCCATCGATTATCGGATATGCAAGTCTAGCTTCTTCACTGATTAATTCATTTTTATCTTTGTCCCAAATCAACTTATTTTTTGTCAGAGGACAAACTAATATATCTAGAAGGGCTTTATCGATTTTATTGTTCATTTTTATTGTATAGATTCTATTCCTTTATTTGTCGATAGTGCCATTTCAGTCATTGCTATCAGAAGCTCATTTCTTTTTTGAATGTCTTCTGCCTCAATTAAGGCTTGTTTTTCTTCTGCGCTATAAGGACTTAATGTACATAAAGAATTTACAAGAGTTTCGGTTGGAGAACTTTTGATCGCATCCCAATCCATTTGTAAATTATTTTTTTCTAAATATTTTTTTAATACCACAAGAAGTTTTTCTCTATCAGCCTTATCTTGATTAAATCCTGGAATAAGGTCCTTTTCAAAATCGTTATATGTAACTTTTACCTGTCGGTAAGGTGTCAAGGTGTCAAGCTCTTGTATTATTTTATATCTACAAATTCCATTAAGAGTAATAATTAATCTTGAATCAGGGAGTTCGGTAAAAGAAGTTATTCTTCCTAAACATCCAATGGAATAAAGTTCATTGTTGTTGCTCTCTTGAGTCTGAATCATTCCAATTAAACGATCTGATGAAATTGCATTGTCTATCATTTCAAGATATCTAGGTTCAAATATATTTAATGGTAACTGAGATCTGGGTAAAAGAAGGGCACCATTCAATGGAAAAATAGAAATCTTATTAGTTATATCTTCAATTTTATTGTATTTGTAAAAACTTCTCATTTAGCTAAACAAAATTGATGAAAGCTTTTTTCTTCCTTCAATAGCGACCTCATTAGATGGACCTAAAGCATTAAAAATTTCTAACAGATTTTTTCTTGCTGCTTCATCATTCCACATTTTATCTTTTTCAATTATGTATAATAAATGAGATATAGCATCTTGATGTTCTCCTTTGCCCATTAAGTTTAAAGCAATATCAAACCGTATTTGGTGGTTGTTAGGGGTTTTTTCTAAAGATTCCAAAAGTTTATTTATATCTTCACCATCAATACTTTTGTCTTTAGTTTTTTCTAATATATCAATTTGAGATTTTGCTGATAAATAATCCTGATTACTTTCATTATCTTTGTTGTCTATGTTGGAGATTATTTCTTTAGCTATATCAATTTCACTAAGACCTAAATAACAATTAGCTACCATTGATAAAGCTGAAATATTTTCTGGTTCTAATTGGGCTACTTTTCCAAAAATTTCAAGAGCATCATTGTAATTTTTGTTTTCAAACAATTCCCTACCTTTTTCTAAAGCTATTTCATTATCAGAGGGCCCGTTTAGTGATGCTAACTTTTCTACAAAACTTTTGATAGCTGATTCAGGCTGAACTCCAACAAATCCATCTACAGGTTGACCGTTATGAAAACCTAATATGGCTGGAATAGATTGAATTTGTAGTTGTTGAGAAATTTCTGGATGATCCTCTATATTCATCTTTGTTAAAATAACTCTTCCATTTTCAGCTGAAACCATCTTATCTAAAATGGGCGCTATTTGTTTACAGGGTTCACACCATGGCGCCCAAAAATCAACAATTACAGGAACAGATTTTGATTTTTCTATAACTTCTTGAACGAAATTTTCACTTGTTAAATCTATAACATTATAAGTTCCCGTCTTTAAGTTTTGGTTAAAAGATTCTGAATCGCCTGATTGATTAATTTCCATTTTTTAAAGTGCGTCTTCCTGTGTTTCGCCAGTTCTTATCCTTATTGCCCTATCAACATCAGTAACAAATATCTTTCCATCACCAACCTTACCTGTTTCAGATGTTTTTGATATTATTTCTATAACTTCTTCAAGTTTTTCCGTTGGAACAACAAGTTCGATTTTAACTTTTGGTATTTCAGTCGTTTTATATTCTGCTCCTCTATAAATCTCAGTTTGCCCCCTTTGTCTTCCAAAGCCCTTTATCTCAGTTGCGGACAATCCCTCAATACCAATTGCTATAAGAGCATCGCGTACATCATTATATTTATGTGGTCTTATGATTGCAGTTAAAAGTTTCATTGTTTCACCTTTTTCTAATCTGAGAGCAATTTTCACTAACCTTCTTATGGATTCAGAATGTGAAGGAAGATCGGTTTGATTTCGTCTCCACTTATCTACTTCTTGACGAAATTCTGTAGAGGCAACTAGCTGTATTCTCTGATCTTGTTTATTCATTATTTTATTATACATAAGAAAAATTATTAGTTAAGTAAGATTGTTTACAACTAGAATACTTTGAAATAATGTAAGTTGTCTTAGCGGGTGTAGCTCAGTGGTAGAGCATCACGTTGCCAACGTGAGGGTCGTGAGTTCGAATCTCATCGCCCGCTCCATTATTATCCTACTTTAAATAAATTAATTATATACTCCCCTTTGTTAATAATAGTTACATACTATACACTTGTTACACACTATATGTAACTATTTTGCTAATCTATTTGTTAATTTCAACAAATTTTAATATAAATTTGGTTAGCGGTGCCATTTATTAATGGATAATAGGGAAAAAGGTTTAAATCCTTTGCTGTTCCCGCAACTGTAGGCATTAGTTTTGAACATTTGGCCACTGAGAAATTGGGAAGGCGTTCAAGATGTTAATATGTAAGCCAGGAAACCTGCCGTTAGGTCGTTCTTCTTAAGATCGGGATAATCTTTCGATATGGGTCTTACCTTTGAAACGACAATTAGTTTTATTAGTTTTAAGGAGGCCAAGATGTTTTTTGTCTTATTTATTTATTTATTAATTTTATCCGAAACTTTAATTTCATCTGAAATAGAAGAGTCTCTAGAAATTGAAGAAATAATTGTAAAATCTACAAAATCATTGTCATATATTTACCAACTAGGGTCATCTGTTAATGTTATTTCTGCGGAGGAAATTGCCAAAAGAGGTTTTACTTTTGTCGGCGAAGCGTTGCAGGGGGTTCCGGGTCTTTCAATAAGCCAAACAGGAGCCTTTGGCGGAACCACAACATTAGCAATAAGAGGTGCTCCAAGTAGTCAAACTTTGGTTTTAATTGACGGTATTTCTGTTAATGATCCCTCTTCTCCAGGAGGTGGTTATGATTTTTCAAATCTTTTAACCTCTAATATTGAGAGCATAGAAATTTTAAAGAGTTCCCAATCTACTTTATGGGGAAGTGATGCAATAGGTGGCATTATAAATATTATTACGAAAGAAACTAAAGTTGATCCAAAATTAAATCTACTGTTTGAACTTGGTGAACATAATTCTTTAAAATACGGCGCAGGTTATAATTTTTCAAAAAACGAAAATAATTTTTTTCTATCAGCTAATTCATATCAATCAAAAGGGATTTCTAAGGCGGAAAAAAAAGACGGAAATTATGAAAAAGATGGGTTTGGAAGCCAATCTTATTTGTTAAAATCTAGTCACAGGTTTTTGGGGGTAGATTTATCAACAAATATTAACTATGGAGAATCCGATATTGATTACGATAGTTATGGTTTTCTGACAGGAGTTAAAGATGGAGACGAAAATACAAAATCTAGGAATTTTAATGGCACCTTGTCTCTTAAGATAAATTCTTCAGATAAAAAACTTCTCAATACGATTATTTTTGGATCTTCAAAAATCAACCGAAGATATTTTACTAACAATATACAAAATTTTTTAGCTGAGGGCGAAAGAAAGTCTTTAAGATATTTAGGGAACTACAAATTTAATAGCTATAATTATTTAACTTATGGAATTGAAAACGAAGAATCATCGACATCTGAGGTTTCGCTAAATACGGAATCGTTTTTTTTATTATATGAGGTTATTCCATTTAAGGGATCTGGATTTTCTTTCGGCTTAAGGAAAGATAAAAGAGAAGATATATCGAATGAGATTATCCCGAAAGTCACAGTTTTTATGGATCTATCTAAAGATTGGAGGGTGAAGGCAAATTGGGGAGAGGGCTTTAAGCTTCCTACTATTTTTCAAACAACATTTTTTTGTTGTGGGGCATCTAAACCAAACGAAAACTTATTACCAGAAACAAGTGAAGGATATGAAATTGGTCTTAGATATTTTTCTAAGAAAACAATAAATGAGTTCGGGATTACATATTTTGATCAAAAAATTAGCAATCTAATTGATTTTTCATATGCTCTAGGAGCTTATGAAAATATAAAGAAAGTTTATTCAAAAGGGATAGAATTGGATTTTGTCTTCAATGTAAAAAAATATCTAAGTCTTTCTGGGAGCTATTCTTATATTGATGCAGAAAACGAAGAAGGCTTAATCCTTATTAGAATTCCTAAGAATAAGGCAAATATTAATTTAGACTTTGTAATGAATGAAAGCACTGAATTTTCTATTTCAGTTTATTATAATGGCAAGGAAACCGACCCAAGAACAGATGTTGCTAAGTGGGTTCGAACGGATCTTAATTTCTTAAAAAAATTAAACCTAAATAAAGAGTTATATATAAAAGTGAAAAATATTTTTGATGAAAAATATCAAGATATTTATGGTTATGGAACAGAAGGGCGGTCTCTTTATTTTGGCTTAAAGCTTAGTTATTAATTAATGGTTAAAGTGCCTTAATCCAGTAAATATCATTGCTAGATCAGATTCGTTTGCTGCTTGAATCACTTCATCATCTCTTATTGAGCCACCCGGTTGTATTATTGCTGTAACACCAGCTTCAGCAGCAGCCAAAAGTCCGTCAGAAAAGGGAAAAAATGCATCTGATGCTACAACTGAACCCACTGCGAGAGGCTTTTCTTGACCAATTGCATCTGCTGCATCTTTTGATTTTCTTGCAGCTATTCGTGAGGAATCCAATCTATTCATTTGACCAGCGCCTATTCCAACTGTTGCCCCATTCTTGGCATAGACTATAGCATTTGATTTTACATGTTTGGCTACCGTAAAAGCAAAAAGAAGATCTTCAAGTTCTGTTTCAGATGGCTGTCTATTTGTTACAACCTTTAATTGGGATGTATCAATATTAATATTATCTCTAGATTGGACTAGGAAACCTCCTGAAACACTTCTTACATTGTCTGATTTATCTAAAGGACTTGGCAAGCCACCTGTTGATAGAAGTCTAAGATTTTTTTTCCCGGAAATTATTTTTTTTGCGCCATCAGAAATCTCTGGTGCAATTATGACTTCTGTAAAAATTTCAGTAACTAATTTTGCTGTTTCTTCTTCGAGTTTTTTATTAAAAGCAACTATACCTCCAAAGGCTGAAGTTGAATCACATTTTAAGGCTTCCTGATAAGCAATTAATTGATTGTCTGATTTTGCAACACCACAAGGGTTAGCATGTTTTATAATTGCGACAGCATGGCTTTTATTTGGATCAAATTCTGATACAAGTTCAAATGCTGCATTAGTATCATTAATATTATTATAGCTTAATTCTTTTCCTTGGTATTGCTTAGCTGTTACAACTCCAAACCTTTTTGTGCCATCACTGTAAAAAGCTGCTTCTTGGTGTGGATTTTCTCCATATCTAAGAGACTGTATTTTTTCTCCCCCTAAGGCTTTATAGCTTTGATTACCAGAATCTAATTCCTGTTTCAGCCAATTTGATATATTTGAGTCATAGGCTGCTGTTCTTGAGTATGCTGTAAGAGCTAATTTTCTAAGTATCTTTTCAGATATATTACCCTTATTATTATTTAATTCTTTTATAATTAAATCATAATCATTGGGGTCGACTATAACAGCAACACTTTCATGATTTTTTGCTGCAGCTCTGATCATTGCAGGGCCACCTATATCTATATTTTCAATACATTCTGCAAAGTTTGCACCTTTTTGAATAGTTTCTTCAAAGGGATATAAATTTACGACTAGGAGATCAATTGGCTCAATTGAGTTTTCTTTTAATGTATTTTCGTGTTTTTTGTTCCCTTTTATTCCTAATAACCCGCCATGTATATTTGGATGAAGTGTTTTAACTCTCCCATCCAATATTTCAGGGAATCCAGTTACACTGGATACATCAATAACATCAATATCCAATTCCTTAAGAAATTTTTTGGTACCTCCAGTAGAAATAATCTCAATATTATTTTTAACAAGATTTTTTGCTAAATCTTCAAGACCATCCTTATTTGAAACAGAAATAAGTGCCCGATTGATTTTAATGCTTTTCATTTTTATTAATTCCGGGATCTTAATTTTGAGATATTATTTGAATAATTTTTAGGCCCTCCATCGAAAGTTGAGGTACCTGCCACAAGAACATCCGCTCCTGCATCGATAGCCAATTTTGCCGTTTCAAAATTAATTCCACCATCAACTTCTAATTCTATTTCTTTACCAGTTTCACCAATCATATTTCTAATTCTTTCAATTTTGTTCAACTGATCGTGCATAAAACTTTGTCCACCAAAACCTGGAACAACAGTCATTACGAGTATTAAATCAATATCATTAATTATGTGTTCTAAAACATCAGTCTCAGTAGAAGGATTTAATGATATTCCTACTTTGCAATTTAAAGATTTTATTTTTTCTATAGTAGTTTTTGGTTCTGCTTCCGCTTCAGGATGGAAAGTAATTATATCTGATCCAGCTTCGGCAAAATCTTCAAGAAGAGGATTTACGGGCGTTATCATTAAGTGGACATCAAATGGTATATCAGTACATTTCCTAATATCTTTAATTACTTCGGGTCCAATAGTTAAATTAGGAACATAGTGTCCATCCATAACATCAACATGAACATAGTCTGCCCCAGCATCTGTTATTGCCGAAATCTCATCCCCCAGTTTTGAAAAATCTGCTGCTAATATTGATGGAGCAATTTTAATTTTTTTGTCCATTTAAACTCATTATCAGAGGCTTTGAATCAAGGCAAGTTTTCAAGAAACTTTTTTTAAACATGCTATAAAAAAACCATCAATATTTTTTACTTTTTTGCTATCATTTGGCAGAATTCTTAACCATCCTTCTTTCTTCAAAGATTTATTGATATCATCAAGTCCATCAGAAGAAATTTTATTTATTTTTGCGTCAGGATTATTTTCAAGAAATTTTTTGATTTGTAATTCTCCCTCTTCAGTTTCTAAAGAACAATTACAATATAATAGTTGACCCCCTGTATTTAGAAGAGACCAGCTTTTTTGTAAAAGTTCTTTTTGAATACTTATAAGATTATTAATTACGCCTTCTTCTTTGGAATATAAAATATCAGGGTTTTTTCTAATTATTCCTGTAGAAGAACATGGAACATCCAATAATATTTTGTTCCACCTTTTCTTAGTTTCAAATTTTAGAATATCAGTTTCAATTATTTCGGTTTTAAATTTAAGTCTATTCATATTCTCCTTAAATTTAGCAATTCTCTTTTTGTTTTGGTCAATTGACAATACTTTGGCGCCAAGTGCTAGCATTTGAGCTGTCTTACCTCCAGGGGCAGCGCATAAATCCAGGATTTCCTCATTTTTTTTTATAGAAAAAGATTTTATGGCTATTTGTGAAGAATAATCTTGGATCCACCATTCTCCCTGATCATATCCTTCTTTCTCATTAATCAGACCTCCTTGATTCAACCTTAAAATATTGTTGGGTAAAAGATCTGCACCAAGTTTGTTCTTCCATTTTTTAATATCTTTTTTTACAGCTACATCGATATGAGGATTTATTTCTTGGATACATTCAATAATTTTTAAGTAATCATTTGGCCAATTTTTTTTCCATCTTTTTAATAACCAATTTGGTAATTTAGGAGCATCTTCAAAAACTTTTTTATAATTATTCTCTTCGCGTATAATTTGTCTCAATATAGCATTAACTAGCCCCTTCCATTTTGATTTCGTGATATCAACAGAGGTACTAACCGCAGCATGCTTTGGTGTTTTAAGGATAAAAAGCTGTGCCAGCCCAATTCTTAGAGACATTTTAGGATTATCAGGTAATTTCTTTATTGATTTCTTCAATAATTTATCAAGAGTAAAATCTATTTGTGTAAGAAAACGAAGAACTGAGGAAGTTAACATATAAACAAAAGCTTTATCTTCAGACCTTATTTTATATTTTGTATTATTTATTGATTTTTGGAAGGCATCTTCGAAAGAAAAAGATTTCTCCAAAACATCTGTTAATATTTTAGAAGATTTTTTTCTACTATCGACACCTAATTTGTTATTCATTAATTGACCTTAAAAATTTGAACTAAAATAAAATAAGTTATATATGAGATTATGTCTAAAGATCATGAAAATATTGAAGCTTTGAAAAAGAAAAATGCTTTAACGGCTCTTAAAGAGGCTGAAGAAAGAAAAAAAGATCAAAAAAACAAAATAGTTCAAAAGGAAATAGATGGACGTGAAGGGCCTGAACCAACTCGTTATAATGATTGGGAGAAAAATGGCATAGTTAGTGATTTTTAATATCTTTGAACTTATAACAAATGCTTGAATTTAAAAATTTCTGTTCTTTGGAATAAATCTGCCTTTTTATAAGGATCATTTTCAGACCATTTTTCAGCTTCTGCTCTATCTTCAACATCTATTACTATTAAGCTTCCGATCATGTCTTCATTTTCAGAGAGAAATGGTCCGGCATATTTTACAACATCGGTTTCTACAACATATTTTAGATGATCTTCTCTATTTGCCATTCTTGTTTCAATGGCATTTTCTTTGTCTAAACAAACTAAACAATAAAGCATTATTTTTCTCTCCCAATTGGTCTGTTTAATAAATTACTAATAATTTCATCGAGCGAATTATTTTTTTCAATTAAATCATTAACGGCATTGGTTATGGGCATATCAATATTATGTTTTTTTGATAAATTTACTATTGCTTTTGAAGAATACATACCTTCTGCAATAGAAGATAGTCCTTCAGTGGCTTCTTCAATGCTAAGACCTTTTCCCAATTTTATACCTAATGAATAATTACGTGATGTTTTAGAATTACATGTTAATAATAAATCTCCCATACCAGATAATCCGCCTAAAGTTTCCTCTTTACCTCCAATAGCAATTGCAAGCCGACTAATTTCTGAAAAACCACGAGCTATAGTTGCTGCGCGTGCACTATCTCCTAAGTTTTGTCCTTCAACTACACCAGCTGCTATGGCTATAACATTTTTAGTGGCTCCACCAATTTGTGCGCCTATTATATCATCGCTAAGGTAAGGCCTAAAAGTAGGAAGACTAATGCTTTCAGCAATACTTTTGCCAATATTTTCATTTTCACAAGCTAATGTTACTGCTGTGGGCTTGTTGTTAACTACATCAATTGCAAAGCTTGGACCAGATAGGATTGATAGAGGGTTATTTGGAATAATTTCTTTAACAATTTCACTCATTAAATTCAGAGTTTTTAATTCAATTCCTTTTGAGCATATAACAATAGGTAAATTTTCATTCAGAGTTTTTTTTATATCTTCTAAAGTTTGTCTTATATATTGAGCTGGAGTTACCATAAGCATCAAATCACAATTGGTTATTTGCTCTATGTTATTAAAGGCTATAATCAATTTGGACAATTTAATGTCCGGTAAATACATTGAGTTTTCATTATTTGAATTAATGCTTTTAGTTACTGACTGTTCCTTAGCCCATAAATTTACTTGATTTCCTTGCCTACTAATTACTTCTGCAAGAGCCGTTCCCCATGCACCAGCTCCAACGACAGATATATTTCTAAATTTATTATCTGAGTTCATGTGGTTTTCACTTCTTCTAATGGCCATCGAGCTTTTGCAGAAATATCTAATTTATTTGAAATACCTTTGGAAAGCCTCAAGCAACCTACCCAAGCTATCATAGCAGCATTATCCGTGCAAAGATCCAAAGGGGGTGATGTAAATTTCATTCCATGGCTTGTTGCTAAGTTGTTTAATTCTTGTCTGATTTTCTTATTTGCAGCTACACCACCAGAAGCAACTAAGTTATTAATTTTGAGATCAGTTCGTTTTTCATTTGTTAATTCTATTGCTCTTTTTGTTCTGTCTATCAGACAATCTATAATTGCTCTTTGATATGATGCGGCCAAATCTGCCATCGTTTCCTGGTTGATAGGTTCGATCGATCTTGATAATTTTATTAGAGCTGTTTTCAGCCCCGAAAAGGAGAAATTACAATGATCTTTTCCAAGCAAGGGTCTTGGTAGATCAAAAGTATTTTCATCTCCTTTATTTGCTAAGATTTCAAGTGCGGGCCCACCTGGGTAACCTAATCCCATAAATTTTGCTCCCTTATCAAATGCTTCACCTACAGCATCATCAAGAGTAGTCCCTAATTGTACATATTGTCCTAGTTCTTCAACTATTAAAAGTTGGCTATGTCCACCAGAAATTAACAAAAGTAGAAATGGATATTCTATTTTTTCAGTTAGCATGGGTGTTAATGCGTGCCCTTCTAGATGATTTATTGATATAAGTGGTATCTTTGTTGAAAAAGATAAACCCTTCGCATAGGTAAGGCCAACTATTAAACCGCCTACAAGACCAGGGCCAGTTGTAACGGCAATTCCATCTATATCTGAAAATGTTTTTTTGGCTTCTTTAAGTGCTATGTCAGTAAGATTATCTATATGTTCGACATGTGATCTAGATGCAATTTCTGGAACAACTCCACCATAAGGAGAGTGCTCATCAATTTGGCTGATTACTTTATTTGATAAGATGTTTCCGCCGCCAGATGGATTTAAAGTGACTATAGCTACACCCGTCTCATCGCAACTAGTTTCAATTCCTAGGACAGTAATTTCTTGCTGATTTACTATTTATTTCTCCCTTCGGACTCGATATTTTCCTCCTATTCCATCAATCTTGAGAAGAAAGCTTCCTAGAGAGGCAGAGGTAATAACAACTTTCTTTCCTTCCAAGTTTTTTGGCCCTCTGTAGGGGGAAGAATCTATTTGCTTCCAGATTTGACCATTTTCTAGCTCAATCTTAATTTTACCGAAATTTACCCAGTAATTTTTAGTTATTGTTGAAGAAAGAGAATCTAAATCTTTATTTTTGTTTCCCGCAATAGGATTAACAGTTTGTAGAATGCCAAAATTTCCTTCTTTTTCTTTTTTCTCAATTTTAAGGATTTCTTTTTTTCTTTCATTCTTTTCTAGAATTGAAATGGGGAAAATAGTTTTTAAATTTTCCGAATTCTTTTCAAAACAATCTAATCTATCATCGTCGTTGTTAATTTCTGAACATTTGACAATATCTGATATAGCATCAATTTCTTTCTGATCAATGCCGTATCCATGACCAGGAAGTAAAAATACAATTATAAATAAAATTTTTCTCATTTAATTTTTACATAATTAACTTTTGCAAACTTAACCATTATATAGAATAAGTAATCAATAATGATAATTTAATTTTTGTTAAGCTTAAATGAGAGTTTTAGATAATATATTAAGAAAATTTTTTTTAGTTTTAATTATTCTATTTCCTTTGCAGCAGTCTGTCGGGCAAGAGAATTATACAGAAACTAAAAATGCCAAAATAAACATTCTTTTAGCAGAAGATTTATCTAATGTGGGCAAAGAATTTATTGTTGGCCTTAAATTCAAGTTAACTCCGGGTTGGCATATTTATTGGAAAAATCCAGGAGATTCTGGTCTTCCCCCTGAGATTAATTGGAATTTACCAGAAGGTATAGAATTTAAGGAAATACTATGGCCGTATCCTGAAATAGCTCCTCTAGACCCGCTGACAAGTTATGGATATTACGATGAAGTGGTATTACCTATTAAATTTTTTGCAAGCAAAGCGATTTCTGGCGATGAAAGCTTTTCCGCCTCTATTAATTATTTAATCTGTGATGAAATTTGTATTCCAGAAGATACTATTATTAATATAAATTTATCTAAATTTTCTGTATTAGATAAAAAAAATGCAAAAAAGGCTATTGATGAATGGATTAAAAGGGTTCCAAAAAAGGCCAACTTTAATGTAAGAGCACAAATATCTGACGAAACTTTTAAGATATCTTGGGATAATCTTCAAAGATACGAGAGTGTATATTTTTATCCTGAACAAAATGGATTGATTAATTATAGTGCCGATCAAATATTCAAAATTGATAATAAAGAATCTTATTTAACTATTGATAGGCCTGAAGCCTTTAAAGAAGATTCTAATTTTGTTTCTGGTGTCTTACAATTATCTAAAAATGGTTCAAAGAATTATTTTCATGTCAGCTCTCAACTTAATAAAGTTTCTTTTATAGAGGTTAATAAAACAAAACCTTTGAATTTTTTCTTGGCAATATTTTTGGCTTTTCTTGGAGGTATTATTTTAAATGCTATGCCATGTGTATTTCCTGTAATTGCTCTAAAAGTGATGTCACTAATTAACGAGTCAGGAAAAAGTAATAGTTGGAAACATGGTTTAATTTTTACTCTTGGGATTGAGATCTCAATGTTAATATTATTGATTACAACAGTTGTAGTGAAAAGCTTTGGTCAGTTTGTTGGCTGGGGCTGGCAATTACAATCGAGCTTGATGTCAACTTTATTAGCTCTCTTATTTTTTGTTATAGGCTTAATCCTTATTTCGAGAGTTGAGTTAGGAAATTTTTTAACAAGACTTGGAAATTTTAATATTAATAAATCAGGATACTCCAATTCATTTTTATTAGGCCTCCTTACAGTTATTGTTGCAACCCCTTGTACCGGTCCATATATGGGTGCCGCGATCGGTTGGGGTATATCTCAACCAATAATAATTTCATCATTAATTTTCTTATTTTTGGGACTAGGTATAGCGTTTCCTACTTTAATTTTATCTATAATTCCTCAAAGAATTAATATTCTTCCAAAGCCAGGCAAGTGGATGGGATATGTAAGTCAAATTATGGGGATTCCAATGTTTTTAACTTCTTTTTGGTTGGCTTGGGTTGTATTCAGGCAAACTGGTAATGAAGGTATTATAGTTTTAGCTTCAGCGGCCTTTCTGATTTTAATTTCTTTAATAATACTCAAATTTTCTTCAAAAAATATTAAGATTAGCTCCTTATTTTTTGCTGTAACCAGCATTATTTTAGTATTTATTTTTATACCTGAACAAAAAGATTATTCTGCTAAAAATGTTGTTCTTGGTAAAAAATGGTCTTCAGAAAGAGTCATAGAACTAAGAAATAACCAAAAGAATATCCTTTTAAACTTTACTGCGGATTGGTGTCTAACCTGCAAGGTTAATGAAAGATTAGTTTTAAATTCTAAGGAATTTATATCTCTTGTAGAAAATGGAGAAATTGAATACTTGATTGCTGATTGGACTAGGTATGATTCTGCTATAACAGCAGAACTTGAAAAATACGAAAGAGCAGGAGTTCCTTTGTATTTATATTGGAGCAAGGACTCTGACGATGTAAAAATTCTCCCTGCGCTCTTAACAAAAAGCATTTTATATGATCATCTAAAAATGTAATTTTTCAAAGGTAGTGAATTGGGGTCATATCAATATCTTAAAATTAATAAGCTAGACGGCATAGCCCATGTTTCCATGAATAGAGGAGATGGGAATAATGCGTTGTCTTATGCCTTAATGAAAGAACTTACTGATTGCGCAAATGAGTTAAATTCAAATACAGAAATCAATTGCATTATCTTATCTGGGGAAGGAAAGTCTTTTTCCGTAGGCGCAGATTTAAAAGATAATGACTTTATGAAAGGTGAAAAAACAAGTCTTGAAAGAAGAGAGGTATTCAAAATAGGTCCTAATATGTGTCAGGCTTGGGAGTCTCTAGAGCAGGTTACTATAGCATCTGTTGAGGGTTATTGTTTGGGTGGTGGATTGGCCTTAGCCGTTTCTTGTGATTTTCGTGTATCTACCGATAAAGCTATTTTTAGGTTACCAGAAATTCCATTGGGAATGAATATGAGCTGGCAATCTAATCCAAGAATAAATGCATTAATAGGTCCTGCGCGAACAAAAGAACTAGTTATACTTGGTGAAGAGGTTAATGGTGCAAAAGCTTATGACTGGGGCTTGGTACAGCGGTTATGTGGTGAAGGAGAATCATTAAATGTTTCAATGGATTTAGCAAAAAAAGTTGTTAAATTACCGCCTCTAGCTGTTAGAATGTCGAAGGTGTCAATTAATGCTGCTGCTAATGCATTAAATTATAATTCAAGTTTTATGGATAGAGATCAGTATCTTTTAACAGGTTTTACGGAGGATAGAGAAGAGGCCATAAGAGCCTTTTTTGATAAAAGAGATCCAAAATTTAAGGGAAAATAAATAAATTAGGAGGCAATAATGTCAGGAAGAGTAGAAGGAAAGATGTCATTTGTTACAGGAGCTGCGCAAGGCTTAGGAGAGGCCATAGCTTATATGTTGGCCAAAGAAGGATCCAAAGTTGTTTTAGCAGACATTAATGCAGAAAAATTACAAAATGTTGAAAAGAGAATAAATTCTGAATTTCCTAATAAAGCTTTTTCAGTAAAACTTGATGTTACTTCTGAAGATCAATGGAAAGATACACTTGCGCAAGCAGAAGAAATGATGGGTGGCTTGAATATCTTAGTAAATAATGCAGGAATTGGAGGAGGTTCTACAGTTGAGGAGACGGAATACGAGACTTTCAAACAAGTTATGGCTGTCGATACCGATTCTGTTTTTCTGGGCTGCAAATATGCTATTCCTATAATGAAGAATTATTCACCTGGATCTATCGTAAATACATCTTCCATTTCTGGCTTGATAGCTGGTCATAATATGGCTGCTTATAATACCGCGAAGGCTGGTGTTTGGATGTTATCAAAATCTGTTGCTTTACATTGCGCAAGATCCGCTTACAACATTAGATGTAATTCAATACATCCTACATTTATTGATACTCCTATTTTGGATGCGATGGCTGCAAGATCAAAATATGAAAAGAAAGAGGTAATGATGAAATTAGCAAGACAGGTACCTCTTGGTAAGGTTGGCGAGCCAGATGATGTTGCATATACAGTATTATTTCTTGCTAGTGATGAATCCAAATTTATAACTGGTGCCGAGATTAAAATTGATGGCGGCATAAGCGCAATGTAGAAAGAAGGTGGTTATCTATGAAAATTTTTTTTGTTATTTTAATATGTTTTTTTTCTTCAGCAGGATACTCTAATAATATGGAAGTTTCTGGAATTGATATAAGCCAATTTGATAAATCTTTTAAACCACAAGATAGTCTTTATGACTATGTAAATAACAACTGGTTATCAGAAACCGAAATTCCTGATGATCAGATTGGTTGGGGTTCTTATATGACATTAAGAGAAGAGTCTTTAAAGAACCAAAATCATTTAATTCAAGAGCTTATTAAAAATAAAGAAAATTTACTTCCTTCTTCCGAAGAAGAAAAAATAGCTAATTTATATTTAAGTTATATGAATAGAGAATTGGTTAATAATCTTGGCTCTAAACCACTAAAAAAAGATATTAATGATGTAAAAAAGCTGAAATCTGTTGACGATTTATGGAAGTATTTTGCTATTTCAGTCAAGAAAGGCACAGCAACACCCCTTTATTTTGCCGTTTATGACGATTTAAAAGATCCTCTAAATTATACAATTTATTTTGGTCAATCTGGATTAGGTTTGCCAGATAGAGATTATTATCTTTTAGATCAGCCACATTATGTTAAAGGCCGAGAAGAGTACCCCATTCATATTGCTAATTTATTTAAACTTTCATCAATAGATAAACCAGAACAAAGGGCCAAAAATGTTTTTGAGGTTGAGTCTAAACTAGCGGCTATTCAAATAAGCAGAACAGAGAGAAGAGATCCTGAGAAAACCTATAATCCGATGAACAATAACGAATTAGATGATGTAAGTAATGGTGATTTTAGTTTATGGGTTCAAAACCTTAATATCGATGAATATGATAGATACATAATTGAATCCCCAGAATATTTATCTTCTCTTGTGACTCTTATAAATGAAATTCCTTTAGAAAAATGGAAAGATTATCTTTTAGCTAGACTTGTAAAGAAATCCTCTGGTTCATTATCTGATGATTTCGTTGACGAATCCTATAGATTTTCAAAAATGCTTACCGGCAGAGAAGAAATGCCAGCTTTATGGAAACGAAGTGTAGGATTGGTTAATGGTATGCTCGGGGATGCCCTTGGGAAAATTTATGTCAAAAATCACTTTCCCCCAGAATATAAAAATAGAATGATTGTACTTGTTGATAATCTTCTTGAATCTTTTAGGATTGGAATTGAAGATTTAGAGTGGATGAGTGAAGAAACGAAAAAAAGAGCACTCACAAAATTAAAGAAATTAAATGTAAAGATTGGTTATCCAGATGTATGGGAGGAATATGATGGTTTAGAGCTTTCTCCGGATGATCTGTATGGAAACATGCAAAGGGCTGCTGCATTTGGATTTAAGGATGCTCTTAAAAAGCTGACTGAAAAAGTAGATAGAAAAAAATGGGCCATGTCACCTCAAACTGTGAATGCTTATTTTAGTCCTACTAAAAATGAAATTGTTTTTCCTGCCGCCTATCTCCAGCCGCCAAACTTTTTCCCCAATGCTGATGACGCGGTAAATTATGGCGCTATAGGGATAACAATCGGTCATGAGATAAGCCATGCTTTTGATGACAAGGGATCACAATTTGATGGTGATGGTAATTTAAATAATTGGTGGACAGAAAAAGACCGGCAAATTTTTGAAAAAAAGACTAAAAGATTAGCCGATCAATATTCTTCATATGAGATAACCCCAGGTAACTTTTTGAATGGCGAATTTACTTTGGGAGAGAATATTGCTGATTTAGCAGGAGCAATCTCTTCTTTTAGAGCTTATAGAATTTCTTTGAATGGAAAGCCTTCTCCAATTATTGATGATTTGACTGGAGAGCAAAGATTTTTTATTGGGTCTGCACAAGCAGATAGAGTTAAATTTAGAAAAGAAATTGATGCTATGCGAGTAGCTACAGATCCACATTCTCCAGCTAGATATCGAATTGATGGTGTTTTTGTAAATATGGAGAGTTTCCATAAAGCATTTGATACCAAAGAAGGCGATAAGATGTTTAGAAATAAAGATGAAATTATTAAAATTTGGTAGTAAAACGCATTTATGAGTTCTTTGTTTAATTTATTTGATCAGATTCTAGCCTTGTACAATTGGGTAGTGATAATTGCAGTTGTGTTTAGCTGGTTGGTTGGTTTTGGGGTAGTTAATCGGTCTAATCAACTTGTCGCAATGTTTTATGAGGCTGTATGGAGATTAACAAACCCTGTATTTAGTTACTTCAGAAGGTATTTGCCTAATTTAGGTGGAATAGATATTTCTCCAATTATAGTTTTATTAATAATTTTCTTTTTAAGATCCTTACTAAGAGAATATGGGTTAGTCATTTATTAGGAGATTTATGTCAGCAAATATAATAGATGGAAAAGAATTTGCCGGCGGACTTAGAGAAAAAATTGCTCAATCTGTAAAAGATCTTAGAGATAATCATAATAAGGTGCCAGGTTTAGCAGTTATCTTGATTGGCAACGACCCTGCAAGTGAGATATATGTAAGAAATAAAGGCATTCAAACTAAAGAAGCTGGAATGAACTCCCATGAATTCAAACTGCCCGAAGATACTTCTGAAGAGGAATTGTTATCTCAAGTGGAAGAATTAAATAATGATCCAGAAATAAATGGTATCCTTGTACAATTTCCTGTTCCGAAACAAATAAGTCAGCAAAAAGTGATTGAAACAATTTCACCACTTAAAGATGTTGACGGACTTCATCCAATAAATTCTGGTTATCTTAATAGTGGATTAGAGGGTCTCGTTCCTTGTACGCCCAAAGGGGCATCAATGTTAATAAAGGCAAATGTAAATGATTTATCTGGGAAAAGTGCAGTTATTATCGGCCGATCAAACCTTGTCGGAAAACCAGTAGCACAATTATTACTCAAAGAGAATTGTACCGTAACTATTTGCCATTCAAGGTCTCAAAATCTAAAAGACATATCTTCAGCTGCTGATATTCTGGTTGCGGCTGTAGGAATTCCAGAATTAGTAAAAGGCGATTGGATTAAACCTGGAGCTGTTGTAATTGATGTTGGTATTAACAGAATAGACGCCCCTGAGAAAGGTGAAAACAAAACACGATTAGTAGGTGATGTCGATTTTAATGCTGCAAGTAAAGTTGCGGGATTTATAACACCTGTTCCTGGCGGGGTTGGGCCAATGACTATAGCGTGTTTGCTTTTAAATACTCTTAACGCATTTTGTGAACAAAATAATTTTGAAAAACCTAGTTTAGATTTCTAATCTTTTTTTAATAGCTTTAACCTTAAAGCATTCAGCTTAATAAAGCCTTCAGCGTCAGATTGATCATAAACATCATCTTCTTCAAAAGTAACA
>CEUS01134524.1_pt1 | contig 28737 bp, 28 predicted proteins | sample 427031 | NCBI WGS metagenome assembly CEUS01 (sample SAMEA2622837, study PRJEB7988) | marine metagenome | biome: marine biome (ENVO:00000447); feature: marine epipelagic mixed layer (ENVO:xxxxxxxxx); material: "saline water (ENVO:00002010), including plankton (ENVO:xxxxxxxx)" | depth 140 m | reverse complement strand
ACCTGTTGAACCTGAGGACTTTCACCTCGCTTGAGATCTACAATTCCATTGGCCTGAATAATTATGTGTATAATATTCTTTTGGCTGACCTGAACTTCTTCCGCTTGCTCTGGAAGAACTATAGCGAGGCCTTTGTCTTTGGGGAAAGTTGTAGTAACCAAAAAGAAGATTAAGAGTAAAAATGCTATATCTGCCATTGATGAAGAAGGAACCTTGTCGCTGACTTTTGATTTTTTGTTATTGAGAACAGCCATAATTAATTCCTTTTTAATCCACTAGATAGATCCCAAGCTAAATCTAGGACTTTTTGTGCACCTTGTTCCATATCAATGATCAAAGCATCGATACGAGATACGAAAAAATTGTATCCAATATTGACAGGAATCGCGATTAAGAGACCAGTTGCTGTAGTCAATAATGCTACCTTGATACCACCTGCCACCAAGGTCGGATCCACATCACCAGCAATTTCGATAGCCCCGAATGCTAAAATCATACCAGCTACAGTACCCAAGAAACCCATGAGAGGAGCCACATTTGCTATAGTAGCAAGAATCACGAGTCCTCGTTCTAGAAATCCTAACTCTATAGTACCTATAGTCTTAATCGCCTGTGACATCTCCTGCAATTCAACTTCTTCAGCCCTAATCCTTCGCAATCCCGCTACAAGGATAGCGGCAGCTGGTCCTGGTCGTGCAGCAGCTATCTCAAAAGCCTCATCGATACTACCTCCACGAGCTGCTTCGTCAACTTCGGCTAGAACTGCCTGAGTGCTATTATGAGCTACCCATAGAGTCCAAGCCTTAGCTATCATCACCCCAAGAGCTATTAGTGAACAAAGAACAAGCGGATACATCATAAGCCCGCCATCAGAGAACAACGATAGAAGATGATATTGACTGGCGTCCAAGCAACACTCCTTTATTCAAAAACCCTCGTGCCATCAAAATGATGACAGTCATTTGTTTTAGGGAATGGCAAATTTAGTGTGCCAAACCAAAAATTCCTAGACCACCTGATATGTTAGCGATAATTATTGTATACAAGACTTCATTAATACACAAAAACTCTTTTACTAAAATTTAGTATTCATAACGACCGGACGTTGTGGCAATACACCACTAAGCACTTCTCTAAGTCTTACAATTTCCAAATTACGCTCCAACCTGCCCCTGTACGCCACTGATACCCCAGACGTCTCTTCACTGATTACAATCACCAAGGCATCGGTCTCCTCACTCAATCCTATAGCAGCACGATGTCTGGTGCCCAAAGATTTATCAGTAGGTGCATATTGAGTCAGAGGAAGAATAGCACCAGCTGCCCTGATCTCATCTCCTACAACGATAACTGCTCCATCATGTAGAGGACTACCAGGCGTAAAAATTGTCTGAATCATCTCTGAAGAAACACGTACTACTTCTCGGCTGCCAGTCTGAGCATATTCATCCAGTCCAACTTCCTGCTCAATAGCAATAATAGCACCTATACCCTTACGCGATAACTCTGCAACACCATTTACGATCTCATCTATTAGTTGGCCTTCCTGCATAGGATTTACCATGCGAATCAGACGACTCTGACCAAGGCGACTCAATGCTGTTCTTAGTTCTGGTTGGAACACGACCAAAGCAGCTATAACACCATATTGGAATACTGATTTGAGAATGTATTCGATGAGAGTTAGTTGAAGTAATTGTGAAAGCAGATACACTGAAGCTAAAACCAATAGTCCTAGAAGAATCTGCATGGCTCGAGTTCGCTGTATGATCAGCAAAACTCTATAGAGTAAAAAGGCAACAATTAAGATTTCGAGGAAATCAAGCCACCCTGGGATAACCAACTGTATTTGATTCCAAAATCGAGACACTTTAGATCAATTAATTAGAAGTACTGGTTCCTGGACCTTGAGAATCCAGGCGTACTGCAGTTGTATTAACAGAATCAGGAATCGAATCCTCACAATTAGATATATCATCATCATGATTCTCTAGAACAGGATCGCCTTCGACTTCAGGAACAGTATCGGATGATGGCGAACCATCATCTTCATTTTCCTCCGAAATCACTAGAGCTGGAAGTTCTTTGCCAGCACTCAAGGTTTCGACATCAGTAGCATCTAAAGTCTCTCGATCCAAAAGTGCTTGGGCTATTCTCTCCAGAAGATCTTCATGTTTACGGATCAGTTTCCGAGCAGTATCGTGTGCCTCATCTAGGACACGCTTAACCTCTTGATCTACCTGTTGGGTAGTGTACTCTGAAACTTCCCTACGCTGAACCAATTCACGACCCAGAAAAACCTCTTGATCTGGCTGCCCAATTGACATAAGACCAATAACATCAGACATACCAAAACGGGTAACCATTTGCCGTGCCATAGACGTGGCTCTTTCGATATCATTACCAGCACCAGTGGTGATCTGGTCATGCCCAAATATCAGCTCCTCTGCCGCACGTCCACCTAAAAGCATACACATTTGGCCTTCTAACCAATCTTTAGTATACGAATGGCGATCTTCCTGAGGTAAGCTTGCAGTAATACCAAGAGCCCGTCCACGAGGAACAATGGTTATTTTGTGGACCGGATCTAATCCAGGCAAACGAAGGCCAATAACAGCGTGACCTGCTTCGTGGTAAGCCGTGATTTTTCGTTCGTTTTCCGTTAGAACTAGGCTACGCCTTTCAACTCCAAGCATAACTTTGTCCTTGGCTTCCTCAAAGTGCATAATATTAACTTGGTCACTGCCATCACGAGCAGCCAAAAGAGCTGCTTCATTACATATGTTAGCCAGATCAGCCCCACTAAGTCCTGGGGTACCCTTAGCAATGATTTTAAATTCTATATCTTCAGCTAGGGGAAGCATTTTAGCATGAACTTTTAGGATCCCCTCCCTTCCACGGACATCAGGTAGATCAACCATTACCTGACGATCGAAGCGACCTGGCCTAAGAAGTGCAGGATCCAGCACATCAGGTCGGTTTGTCGCCGCCAAAAGAATAACTCCCTCGTTAGCTTCAAATCCGTCCATTTGAACCAATAAAGCATTCAGGGTTTGTTCTCTCTCATCATGCCCACCCCCCAAACCAGCTCCACGATGCCGACCTACTGCATCTATCTCATCAATAAAAATTATACAGGGAGCGTGTGCTTCGCCTTGCTCAAATAAATCGCGCACCCGGGAAGCACCCACACCGACAAACATCTCTACGAAGTCAGATCCGGACATCTGAAAGAATGGTCTCCCAGCTTCTCCAGCTACAGCACGTGCCAGAAGTGTCTTTCCAGTACCTGGAGGACCGACTAGTAAAACACCCTTGGGCAACCTTCCACCTAAGCGTGAAAACTTCTGGGGATCTTTGAGAAATTCTATAATCTCTTCTAATTCTTCTTTAGCCTCATCCGCCCCAGCAATATCTACAAATGTTACTTTTGGCGTATCAGGAGAAATCAGTTTCGCCTTGGAGCGTCCAAACTGAAAAGCTCTATTACCTCCACCTTGCATAGTGCGAAAAATCCATATCCAGAAAGCAATAAATAGAAGCCAAGGTAAAGCACCAAGTAATATGGACCCCCAACTACGTGTCTCTAGTTTACCAGAAATCTCTATATCGTGCTGCTCCAGATTTGCGATAAGATCTGGGGTTATCTCACCTGGAAGCATAACCTTAAATCTCTGGAACTCCTGCCCTTCTTCAATCTGAGGCAACCGAAGTTCTCCCTCTATCCTGCGACTCTCCACAACTGTGACTTCGAGAATATTATCTGAATCAAGTTGATCTTTGAATTCTGTATAGGTGAAATCTACTGCCACATCTTCTTGGACACTCATAAACTGGAATGCGATTATTGTCATTAAGATAATAATCGCCCAGAAAGCACCGGTCTTGGATAACCGATTCATGTTGGATCCATCGTTAGGTGTCCGAATTGGGTCTTGTTCAGCCATGTGTTTTTGCTATACCTGGAAATACGTCAAAGTCCAGTCAAAGCTTACAAAATATTAATATTAGGACAAGTGACGTAAGTCTCCCTTGATTTTTATACAATAACTAAACAATAACCTCATCTTGCTAATCAAGTGATTCCTGGCGTGGACAAAGAAATAGACAACTCGTTTTCTCCTTTAATCGGAACCAGTAAACATGAACGAGAAATACCTGGAACCCAAAGCACACGATCGTGTCCGTCTACAACTACAGGAACTTTGGAGCGTTCATCCACAGGCACACGTATCTCACCAAAGATCTTCTTAAGTTTTTTGGATCCATATGATAACCGTACACGATCTCCAGGCATCCATTTTCGCATCCGAACAGGAAAAGCTAGATCTGCTAGTGCAAAGCTCTCAACCCATTTCCCTCCAAGAGCACCTGTAAGGGACCAGGAAACAGACCAGCTACGTCCTCCTATAACCAAACAACCCTGGCCATGGCCAGGTTCATTAACCTCTAGTATACAGTCATGATCTCTATCCGAAGTAATCTCAAAGATCAGATGATCAAAAGCCCTGCTTAACCTAAAGAAACCTGTAATCCAGTGCTCCTTACCGCTGTCCCCAACCCTTGTGAACTCAACAGCCGAACTAGTTCCAGACTCATCTATCCTGATCTCTAAACAAGCCAGCAAAGCTCTGAGAAGACGAGCTTGGACTTCCGAGTCATATTCGAGCCACAAATTTCTATCAACAACTATACGGGTATCACTTGATTCTAAAACAAAATCTTTCAGTATCTTAGTAATAACAGAATGCCAAGCATTCTCTTCTTTTTGGGCAATACGAGCCAAACGTAACAATGAAGTTCGGATACCTGGTGCCACTTCAGCCTCAAGGTGAGGTAAAATCTCATTCCTGATAACGTTCCGAGCAAAATCAGAGTTTTCGTTGGAAGAATCTAAAAGTGGCCTGATACCTACAGATTTAGCGTAACTCTCAATACTAAATCTAGTAAATGGTAGAAGAGGCCTTAAGATTCCCGGATCTCTCTGCTCAGGAATACCTTTAAGGCCATAGATACCAGTTCCACGAGCTATCCGAAAAAGTACTGTCTCGGCCTGATCATCAGCGTGATGACCAGTGACAATCCACCTGGCTCCCAATGATTGATACTCTGCCTCAAGAAATTTATAACGAGCAGTCCGGGCTTCTGATTCACTGGCAAGAGAAGACTCAGCTATACCCTGACGAAATGGAATATCCCAAGCTTTAGCCAACCCACAGACCCAAGATGAATCACTCGAACTCTCTGGCCGCATGTTATGATCAAAGTGTGCAATGATCAGGTTTAACTTTGGGAGTCCTGGAGTAAATCTCAAAAGGTGGAGTAGGACGAGAGAATCTAATCCTCCGGATACAGCAACAATAATTTTGTCGCCATCTGAGAAAAAAGCCTTTTTTGTAACGTGTTTCTCAAAATCACACGCAAACACATTATGTGGATTCATCTCCGGGTAACCTATAAAGAATAGAATGATGAACGTCCGGACACATCTGCCAGGACTTGTGAAAAAATGTCTAAACGATCTGTCATAATACCATCAACACCCCAATCAAGGAGTCTTCGCATATTACTATCATCGTTTACTACCCATACGTGTACAGCAATGTTTAGTAGATGAGCATGGGCTACAAACCCCCTCGTTACCACACGTAAGCCATACCAGTGTTCAGGCACCTGTAGAACGTCAAATTTAGGTCGCAACCTTTCTACCATACGTACGTGCCTAGCACACCAAAATTTAGTGATTTCCTTCATAGAGGCACCCCATGGTCCGTTATAACTAGAAGCACCTTTGCGCCAAGAATCCATCTTAGCAGCAATAAGCACCCTATGGGTAGCGTTATGTCTACGTATTACCCTAAGAAGAGGATATGCAACTTCCGGAGACTTAGTCTCCACATTCAGACGTGTTTCTGGGAATTCGTCAAGAACTTCATCCAGTAATGGAACTCTAACACCCTTTCCACGAAAAGATATCTTACCGTTGAGATCTCGGAAGTGGAAGCCTGCATCTAGGGTCTTCACTTGTTGCAAAGACATAGAAGATATAGAGCCTTTCCCATTACAGGTTCGATTGACTGTACTATCGTGAATCAACACAACTTTACCATCAGAAGTAAGTCTTGCATCGGTTTCTATCATATCTACACCCCACCTATTTACAGCAATCCGAAATGCTGCCATAGTGTTTTCTGGGGCCATATGTCCCCCTCCTCGGTGAGCTATAAAGAGTGGGCTACCTGCCAGGTAAGAGCGTCCCGGTCTTTGTATTAGGGGTGAAGTCATTGGTCAAATGATAATAAAGATACCCGAAGAAACTGCTATCAAATCTTATTTTAAAAGTGGCGGAGGAGGGATTTGAACCCCCGACCTTCGGATTATGATTCCGCTGCTCTAACCAACTGAGCTACTCCGCCTATCCATTTTTGCACCTCAGAAACTCAAATGAGTATATAGGAGTGTCAAGGATAATTACGATCTATTCCAGAAACCTAAAATATAGTCTTTCTGAGTAAACTTTATAGAGATATTTAAAGGCTAATTTAGTGGGTCTCAGAAATAGATATAGAATCCTCAGGCTGGGCTATCCTATAGATAATTTCTCCAACACGAATCATCCCGTACCGCTCACGGGAAAGTCGCTCTATAGTAGCTGAATCTGACTCTACAGAGTCGGCCCATGCACGAAGTGAATCATTGAATCTTGTAATCTCCATAAGTGACTTGGATTTTTCATCATGCTCTTTCCTTATCCTTTTAACATCTAGACTAGAGTACTCTCCGCCGAGTATTGCGAAATACACAGCAAGTCCAATAAAGGCTGCCAGAGCAAATCTTTTTAATAGCGCCAACGATGGTGTCCCCTATAGACAGCTGAGGAACCCAACTCATTTTCGATCCTCAGAAGCTGGTTGTATTTAGCCACACGGTCTGTACGACTAGCACTTCCTGTCTTTATTTGTCCGGATGATGTAGCCACCGCAAGATCAGCAATAAAAGTATCTTCAGTTTCACCAGAACGATGAGAAATGACTGATTTGTAATTAGAGTCAGAAGCAAGTTTTATTGTTTCTAAGGTCTCAGTAAGAGTTCCTATTTGATTGACTTTAACAAGTACAGCATTAGCAACTCCACTACTTATACCTCTTTCGAGTTTGTTAACATTAGTAACAAAAAGATCATCGCCAACAATCTGGACGTCTCTCCCTAACTTTTTAGTCAGATCTTCCCAACCCTGCCAATCATTTTCTCCTAAAGGATCTTCGATAGAGATAATAGGGTAACGGTTGGCCCAATCGACCCAGAATTCCACCATACCCGAAGCATCCCGCCTCTCTCCAGAAGACCATTTAAATACGTATTCATCTCCCTCAACCCATTCGCTAGCAGCAACATCAATAGCTAGGACTACATTGTCACCAGGTTTGAACCCAGCACGTTCAATGGCAATCAAGATCAACTCAATAGCTTCTTCATTACTACGTAGATTGGGAGCAAATCCACCCTCGTCTCCGACAGCTGTGTTCAATCCTTTTTCAAAGAGTACTACTTTGAGATTATGAAAAATCTCAACCCCGCAACGGAGTCCTTCGGAGAAACTATTAAATCCAAAAGGCATAACCATGAATTCTTGGATATCAACATTGTTATGGGCATGACTGCCACCGTTCAGGATATTCATCATAGGAACTGGAAGTATATTGGATTCTGGTCCTCCCAAATATTTATAAAGAGGCAATTGATTATCGATAGCAGCTGATCTAGCCACAGCCATTGAAACTGCAACGATGGCATTAGCACCCAAACGCTCTTTGCCAGGAGTTCCATCCAAATCAATCATTACGCGGTCTATCTCAGATTGTTCACAAATCTCCATTCCGCATATCGCATCACAAATTTCAGTATTTATAGACTCTACAGCACCAAGAACCCCCTTGCCCATATACCGATCTCCATCTCCATCTCGAAACTCAACAGCCTCATACTCTCCTGTGGAAGCTCCACTCGGCACAGCCGCACGTCCCTTAACCCCGGTTTCCAGGATAACTTCTGCCTCTACCGTTGGATTGCCTCGTGAGTCAAGTATCTCTATACCCCGGACCTCAATGATATCTGACACGCCTTATTATCTCCTATGGATAATCATGAACTAAATTCACTGGCTCTTCTCCAGGCAGAAAAGATGTTCTACCCTCACCACCTCTTAACCGAATCACAGCATCGCGAGCCATCTTCATTAGTCGGTCACGATCTATGTATTCCATGCCTGAAACACTGATAGGCTCACCAACTCTAACTAAAATATTCCCTCTGCCTATCTTAAAGGATCCCTTTGGCATTAGTGGACGACTACCCATTATAGCCACCGGAACAATGGGCACTCCTCCTTGGATAGCCAACACAAAGGGTCCTTTTTTGAAAGGCTGAAGCTCGCCATTTTTGGATCGAGTGCCTTCAGCAAACAATACCATATGAAGACCTTTTTCTCGGATCTGCATTCCCACCTGAGAGAGAGATTCTATCGCAGAAACAAGATCTCCACGATCTATTGATATGTGGCCACAAGCACGCCATGCTCTTCCAAAAACTGGAATTTTAGATAACTCATTTTTTGCAATAAATCTTGCTTCGATTGGGAGATGTCCAGCAAGAGCCCATACATCGAACCAAGACTCATGGTTAGAGATCACTATGGCCGCACCTTCAAAATCTAGGTTATCTCCACCTTCTACATCTACAGAAACACCAGCCATTTTGAGAATGGAACGTGACCATCCCCTTGCAGCAGGATTACATGCATTACAGAGACGTTCTTCTTTTCTCAAGTAAGATAGTAGGCAAATCTTCCCTCCATACCAGAGTGTTAGAACGGTTCCTACACCCAACAACCAAACTGACCTCAACACTTAGAATTCCTAGAAATGAAATGATCAAAAGAATAGATATCCTCAGCTCCATCTAAGTCATCCAAACCTTTTACATATATACCTTCACCTTCGATGACATTTCCAATGTGTGTAAGCGGAACTTCAAAATGTTTATGGAAATCATCTACCAATGGAACCAAAGATCCCGGAGAAGATACAATACAAAGCTCATAATCTTCCCCACCTAATAGAGCTATTTCATAAGCATCGTCATCATGCAAATCAGGATGTACAGGAACCAGATCCTTTTCGATATTGATTAGAACTCCAGACGCTGCTGCAAGGTGTTGGGCATCTCCCACGAGACCATCTGAAAGATCAATCATAGCATGTATATCACCATATTCTGTTATCCATTGAGCTTCCCGAATCCTGGCAATTGGTCTAGCAAACACTTCACGCAATACTGGGCTAGGATTTATCCCGGAAGCCCAGGCACGTACAGCTCCAGCGCTGCCACCTAAAACGCCCGTAACCCATAGTTCGTCACCAACTTGTGCCCCTGTACGTCTTATAGGATTTAATGTCTCTCCGAGCACTGTGACATTAATAATGGTCGGACCAGGTGAAGCAGTTAAATCTCCACCTACCAGATTCGTCTTAAGATCTAATATGGCATTACTAATTCCCACGCCTAACTCTGATAATTCTGTGTCTATCCTATCAGAATCTATCGCAAGTGATACAAGTACACCCACAGGATTGGCTGCCATTGCTGCAAGATCGCTTGCCGCAGTCATCACAGCCCTAAAACCAACCTCTTCGAGAGATACCCAAGATCTGCGAAAGTGTATATCCTCCACAGTCAAATCCGTAGTCACAATCAGTGGATGATCCAGATGCATTACAGCCGCATCATCACCTGGACCCAATAGGACTTTATGTTCCAATCCCTTAGAAGAATCCAACAAACTACGAATAAAGTCGAACTCTACCCCTGGTCCCATTTTCGTAATACGGTCTTCATCCGAGTACTGGGAAGATCTAGATGTCATTATCTGGCAACATCTTGATCGAAGACAACAAAAGGTAGATCAAGATCGGTTTCACCTACACCACTCTCATCCCATACAGATGATATCTCATCAATTACATCAGAAGGTGTTAGACTCCTACCTTTATCAGCAAGAACAGCCGCCCTTCCAGTAATATATAAAGATAGTGCACCTGCTATGTCTGGAGTTAAACCCTGAGAGAGAAGGGCTCCAGCAACCCCTGTTAGCACATCTCCCATACCACCAGTGGCTAGATCAGATGTGCCCACAGTATCTATCCAACAAATACCATCAGGCGGAGCTACTACAGAAGGTAATCCTTTGAGAAGAACGACTGCTCCTGATCGAACTGCAAGACTCCTGGCTGACAAAATCCGATTCTTCACTATTACATCTGATGATAGACCAGACAAACGATTCATCTCACCAATGTGGGGTGTAACCAGCACACCCTGCCCCATAGACCAACTTTTTACACTAGGAGCATGTCCTGAAGCTGCTGAATTTAGGGCGTCAGCATCTAATACAGTCGGAATTCCTACCGTGGCATCCCGCACTATTTCCAGAAGTTTGAAGACTTCAGGTCCCTCTCCTAAGCCTGGCCCTACAGCCACAGCATGTGATGAGCTTGCAGATTTAACCACAGCATCCAGATCATCTCCGGAAACGAATACCGCTTCAGGAACTGAACTTTGTATGATGTCCCGATTTTCAGCTGTCGATACTATGCGGAGAAGTCCTACACCAGCACGGAGAGCAGACCTGGCTGCCATAATAACCGCTCCGGCCATCCCGTAATTACCGGCAACCAAAAGTAAAGCTCCCACACGGTTCTTATGCGTATCTGTATCTCTTTCAGGTCTTTTCTCAACTGCCCATTCGGGCGTCACCACCGCAGCTCCAAAATAATTCTCTTCAGCAGGAGGAAATCCGATCTCCACAGATATTAGCCTGCCGACTTTATCCCGGCCTGGGTGGAGAAGGGTTCCCAGTTTCGGCCATCCCAAAGCCACTGTGACCTGTGCAGTAACAGCTTCTCCTTCAATACACCCAGTGTCACAATCAATACCAGAGGGTGTATCCAGAGCAAGAACTGGACAACGGGATCGATTAATAGCCCGAATAGCCTGAGTCTGCCGGGGCCTGGGTGCTCCTTTGATGCCCGTCCCAAGAATGCAATCTACAACTACACTTGCACTGTCCAGAATAGAATTTATTGGTACTCCACAATCATCACCTTCATTCCCATCTCCATCATCAACCTTAGATACCACCCCATCGTTCAGTATATGAACATCCCATCCGTGTAGGAGTGGATCGTCTAGAGAACGATCAGCGACTAAAACAGCTTTAACAGAACGGCCCCAAGATTTTAGTGTTCGGAGAAGTACAATCCCGTCAGATCCATTATTTCCAGAACCAATGATTCCTACCACCTCACCGTCAGGAAAGATACGGTCAAGCACTTGTGCTACGGATCTCCCTGCACACTCAATTAACGTGGTCTGGGGTACTTTATGTTTCTCAATTGCCATCTGGTCAAAAGCATTAGCTTCCGTTCCAGTTGGAGCCCAAATAAATCCTCTTCCAAAAGGCCTAACCTTTGTCATCTTCCTGAACTTCCTAAATACCAGGTAAATCCCCAGAAAGATCTGGTGGAATCAAATCTCAATGACAATGAGTAAAACAAGATGGGACACTTGGTCAAAATAAAAGACCAGTAAAAGCAACCATAATAAGTTGAAAATTATTTATAGCTTTGGCTGATATCACGTCCGAGAGAAATCTCTCCATTATCAATCCGGATGTTAAATCCGCAATCGGGATTAGAACATACCCATGCCTTATAACGGATCGCAGCACCATCACGCCCATAATCAGAAAGTGGTAGTAGAACCCCCGAATTACACTTCATACAACTAGTAAAACCCGATTTTTCAGACATATTCACCCTCCCCCCACAGCGTTATGAATTTAGCCGGCACCTTTTCTGTAAAGAAAAAGGTGAGCACCACTCCCATATTGTGATCCTAAATACGATTTATCCTTAAAAACATATTTTTTTAGATTCATGTACTCCAAGGATAATCATGTTCAAAGACTTCTTCAAAATCAAAAAGATCCTGGAAATCCTCAAGATTATCCTCATCTTGCCTGATCAAGACACCACATTCTACAAGTGCAAATACAATTTCGCCGAGATCTTGTGTTGTTTTAATACCCCAATGCTGCAAAACGGTCCTGGCCATAGGCCCAAAGCGATCTAAAGCAAGACAACGAAATCCGTTTGCTAATTCCTGGCCCGTAATGTGGCGAGGTTCTTTTAAATCCCCAATTACTCTATGAAGTGATGAAAGCAGAAAGAGATATGCCTTACCGTGAAAACGGGGGTTTTTTTCCTGGAGTTGATCCAGTATTTCCCCTGCAAATTTAATATCAATCATAAAGCTAATCTTATGCTCTCACCGCACTATCACCAGAATAGAGGGGAAAATCCTGACACATATCATTGATCTCCTTGGCGACAGATCTAATAACCTCTTCGTTGGTAGGATTAGCCAACACCTTAACAATCCAATCTGCAATCTGACGCATATCTGTCTCACAGAGTCCTCTAGTAGTTAAAGCAGCTGTACCAATACGGAGTCCAGACGTAACGAATGGAGATCTGGTTTCTCCAGGAACAGTGTTCTTGTTGACTGTCATACCAGCCAATTCCAAAGCTTTTTCAGCGTCTCTACCAGTAAGATCCTCGTAACTCTTACTAAGATCTATAAGTAGTAGATGGTTGTCCGTACCTCCACTCACCAGATATAAGCCATGTTCCATTAAACCATCAGCTAGAGCTTTGGCATTAGCCACTACTTGACTTTGATAATTCTTAAAATCGGGATGCAATGCCTCTTTTAATGCCACAGCTTTCGCTGCTATAATGTGCATCAGAGGGCCCCCCTGTGTACCTGGAAAAACAGATTTGTCGATAATATTAGAATGCTCTTTCTTGCAGAGAATCAGTGCGCCCCTAGGCCCTCGCAAAGTCTTGTGAGTTGTCGTCGTCACAACGTCAGAGTGGGGCACTGGACTTTGATGGATTCCCGCTGCCACAAGGCCTGCAATATGTGCTATGTCCGCAAGTAAAAAAGCATCTATTTCTCGTGCAATTTCACCAAAAGTCTCGAAGTCTATTGTTCTGGGATATGCACTTGCTCCTGTCACGATCATCTTTGGACGAGTTCTCAATGCCTGTTCACGTAGAGCATCGTAATTAATGAGTCCATCGGATTCATTAACTTCATAGGATATAGCTTCGAAAATTTTGCCACTAAAGTTTACTGGTGATCCATGAGTCAGGTGGCCACCATGACTCAGATTCATACCTAGAATCTTATCTCCTGGATTTAAGAAGGCGAAGTAAGAAGCCATGTTAGCTTGAGCTCCAGAATGAGGCTGAACGTTGGCATATTCTGCCGAAAAAAGTTCCATAGCCCTTTTTCTTGCGAGATCTTCAGCTATGTCAACATATTCACAACCGCCATAGTAACGCTTGAACGGAAGCCCTTCAGCATATTTGTTTGTCATCACCGTTCCCATTGCCTGCAAAACGGCACTGGACACGAAGTTCTCGCTAGCAATCAGCTCAAGTTGAGAAGATTGCCTTTTCGATTCAGCCCTAATAGCCTCAAAAATCTCAGGGTCTGTATTTTTCAAATAATCCATTAAACTATTGATAAATATTTACTCAGAATCATAAAAGTATGAAGCCAATCTAGAGTGCTTCCGCTATGCGTTTTTCAGCGACTCTATCTGCAGCTTCACTCGTAGGTATATCCTCAGCCTTAGCCTGATTTAAGATTCCTAGGATTGTATCGTAAATTTCACCAGCCTTAGCTTTTCCCTGATCAGAGGTCCAGCCCTGCAACTCACCATAGACATTGCAAAGACCTCCTGCATTAATCACATAGTCTGGTGCATAAATTATACCCTGGTCATACATCATCTTGCCATGTCGACTTTCTGATAATTGGTTGTTGGCAGCCCCTGCAACTATATCAACATTAAGCACTTTCAGGGTATCGTCATTGATCACGGCTCCCAAAGCACAGGGTGCAAAAACTTCGGCATCTACTTTATAGACATCCTCATTTCTAACAACTGTAGTCCCGAAATCTTCTACAACTCTTTTGATACGATCCTCATCAATATCAGTTATAGTAAGCCTAGCACCATCATTGGCTAAATCTCTGCACAGATAATACCCCACATGCCCCACTCCCTGGACAACTATATGCTTATCTTGCAAGGAATCATCACCATATAGGAAACGAGCACACGCTTTAATACCCTGATAAACTCCGAATGCTGTTACTGGAGATGGATCACCTGAGGCACCTTTAAGACCAGTAACAGAATCAGTCTCCATGAGCACATACTCCATATCTTCCACAGAAGTGCCTACATCCTCTGCTGTGATATAACGGCCTTTGAGTGATTCTACCGCTCTCCCATGAGCACGAAAAATGCCTTCTCTATCTTTAGTACGGTTATCCCCTAAAATGACGGACTTGCCACCACCAAGATCCAATCCCGCAACAGCAGCTTTGTAAGTCATACCTCTAGATAGACGTAAAACATCGGTAATTGCCTCAGAATCGGACGAATAATCCCAAAATCGAGTTCCACCAAGAGCTGGGCCTAATGTGGTATCGTGGATTGCTATTATTCCTCTATAGCCTATAGATGGCTCGCTCCAAAAAACAATTTGTTCGTGGCTATTTTGTGCCATCGCATCAAATATTTCCATTACTCCTTCTACCTCTTCCCTGGATGTTTTTAACAAGTTCAGTTCGTACTGAAAAATTGCTATTAAATCTTTAATGTACTCTTAACTTAAATCAGAGATCACCACTTGCATGCTTTAAGATTTCTCGTGCTACAACAACACGCATAATCTCATTTGTGCCCTCGTAAATCTCAGTACCCTTAGCATCTCGCATTAATTTTTCAACAGGATAATCACGCATGTAACCATAGCCGCCAAAGATCTGGACCGCCTCATCAGTTACCCATACAGCATTCTCACTAGCAGTTAGTTTAGCCATAGCAGACATAGCTGGAACCGTGTAAGCACTTCTATCTATGCCATTGCTATCTGATTCCATTGTATAAGCAGCCGTGCGAATAAGTGAGCGAGAACTTGCAATCCGGCTGGCCATATCGGCAAGCTTGAATTGAATCGCACCAAAATCCGCAATAGCCTGTCCGAATTGATGTCTTTCCAAAGCATATTGAGTAGCATGCTCAAAAGCTTCCTGGGCAATTCCAACCGATTGGGCAGCAACTCCTAAACGTCCCACATTTAAAGCTTGAAACGCATAGTGTAAACCTCGATTAGGGTCACCCAGTACGCAATCTGGAGTGAGTTTAATATCTTGCAGATCTAATGATACTGTTTGTGAAGCCCGTAGACCCATAGTGACATCTCTTCCAGTTACGCAATATCCTTTACTGTCCCTTTCTACCAAAAATACCCCTACAGATTTTCCCCCTTGGGATTTATATGTATTTCCATTTGTTTCACCATCGGTTACTGCAAAAACCATAATAAGGCCAGCCCTGTCTCCATTAGTAACCCAACGCTTAGTACCGTTTAATATCCAATTTCCATCATCTCTGGATATTGCTTGAGTTTGTATGGATGCTGGATCACTTCCAGCCGAAACTTCCGAAAGAGCAAATGCACCTATAACAGAACCGGAAGCTAGTGAGGGAAGGTATTTATCTTTTTGTTCTTCTGAACCATAGTTGAGTAGCAGTGTGGCAACGGGACCATTATGGATAGCTACAGATAGTGCCAGGCTAGCGTCCCCCCAGGCCAACTCCTCTAAAACCATCAGATACGTTTCGATATCCAGATCCAATCCACCATAACGTTCAGGAATGCACATACCCATAAAACCAAGTTCGCCTATTTTGACGAAAATATCGGAATCCAGATCTCTTTTTTCGTCCCAATGAGATGAGTGGGGACGGATTTCTTTAGCCGCAAATTCGCGGGCCAAAGCTCTAATTTCGATCTGGTCAGTTTTTAACACTGTCAGTCTTAAGCGTCATACTTATAGAAACCCTGACCAGTCTTACGACCAAGCCAACCAGCAGCCACATACTTGCGCAGGAGAGGACAAGGCCTATAGCGATCATCCCCCAACTCTTTATGGAGCACTTCCATAATGCTAAGACATGTGTCTAGACCAATAAGATCAGCAAGAGCAAGTGGGCCCATAGGATGATTCATGCCCAATTTCATTACCTCATCGATGGCACTAACATCTGCGACGCCCTCCATAAGGGCAAACACAGCTTCATTAATCATGGGGCCGAGGATACGATTTGATACAAATCCAGGAAAATCGTTAACTGTAACTGGAATTTTGCCGAGCTCCTTGGATAGTTCTATTACAGAAGTAGCTGTATCATCACTTGTGGCCAAGCCTCGAATGATTTCAATAAGCTTCATTACAGGAACTGGATTCATAAAGTGCATTCCAATAACACGATCTGGTCGAGAAGTATTCGCTGCGATAGCCGTTATTGATATCGAAGATGTATTGCTCGCTAAAATAGTTTCAGATGCGACTATACTATCAAGTTGCTTAAATAGGTTTAATTTCAAGTCTGCATTTTCCGGAACAGCTTCAATTACCAGCTGTGCCTCTACCACTGCCTCTTCGAGAGAGGTGGTGAAATTTATCTTCCGTATAGTCTCATCTTTGGTAGATTCATCAATGATTCCCTTCTTCACTTGCCTATCCAGATTCTTCGAGATCGTGGTTAGGGCATTGTCCAAAACCTCTTTTGAGACATCCGTCAGATAAACACTACGGCCGTATTGAGCACAGACATGGGCAATTCCATTTCCCATGGTACCTCCACCAATAACCGTAATATTATCTATAGCCATACAATCCTCAGATTTTTTAAATTAGCTTGGTTTGACTTTTTCATCATGAATATTTTCTAGTACTTTTCAACTGAAATAGCTACGGCATTACCTCCCCCAAGACATAGTGATGCTATCCCTGTTTCTACATTCCTATCTTCCATAGCGTTAAGTAAAGTAACCAGAATACGTGCTCCCGATGCACCGATAGGATGTCCCAATGCAACTGCACCACCATTTACATTTACCAGTTCAGGATCAATTCCTAATTCTCTCATATCAGCTAGTGCCTGCACTGCAAAAGCCTCGTTGAGTTCAAAGAGTCCATAGTCCCCTAAATTTTTATTTTCCTGAGACATGAGTTTCTGGACTGCTTTAACTGGAGCAAAGAATAGATCCTGTGGATCAGTACCGCTTGCCGTATATCCTGATATAACTGCATCAACGGACAGCCCATGAGATTCTGCAAATTCCAACGATGTCACAACTAGGGCTGCTGCACCATCGTTGAGTCCTGGAGCATTTCCTGCGGTCACTACTAATTCATCAATACCTTCAGGAGCATCATTGGGAAACGCCGGCCGAAGCTTACTTAGGGATTCGATACTTGTATCACGTCTAGGTGATTCATCAGTGTCAACAACATTAGTGCCACGACGTGTTTCTATAGAGACTGGTACAATCTCAGCATTGAATTTACCTGCATCGATAGCTGCAACAGCAAGAGTATGAGATCGTAGAGAGAATTCATCTGCATCTTGTCGTGTAATCCCAGCTTTTGCAGCTGTATATTCTGCATGCCCTCCCATGTGGCAATGCCCGAATGCACACCATAGACCATCAAAAATAAGTCCGTCCTCAACCTTATGATCACCGAACTTTATTCCAGAGCGCAATCCTCGAACATAGAACGGGACATTCGACATTGATTCCATACCTCCTGCCACTATAACTTTAGCATCCCCAGCACGTATTGCCTGGGCAGCTAGCATCACAGATTTCAGACCTGACCCACAAACTTTATTGATCGTTAAAGAAGGTACTGTTGCTGGAATTCCAGCATTAATAGCTGCCTGGCGAGCTGGAGCCTGACCTTCCCCAGCTGTAACTACGTTACCCATTATGACTTCATCAATGGCGGTCAAATCAATTCCAGAGCGCTCTAAAGCTGACCCGATAGCTATAGCACCCAAATTAGGTGCCGAGATAGAAGCCATACCTCCCAGAAAACGCCCAATAGGCGTTCTTACTCCTCCGACAATTACTGGAATTTTAGATTTATCAGCCATGAATCCATTATGTCTCTAAGTTATGGTATATAAGATTTATAATCAGACAACCAATTAATGTAGCGAAATTTGATCATTGGTCACTCTTTTAATTTTTGCTGATTCAAAGTAAAAGAGAGAGCCTCCAGCTCCATAACCATATTCACATCTTTAACGGTAATACCTTCAGGAACTCTTAGCGTAGTAGGAGCAAAATTCAGTATGCCACGTATACCCACATCGGCTATGCGATCTACAACATCGGATACGGCTTCGACCGGAACTGCAAGGATAATGAGCTCGACACCTTGCTCTCGGACCACGTCCTCAAAATCATCCATGTCACAAACAGTTAAACCAGACCATTTTTGACCAATCTTAGATGGGTCAACATCTAGGATGGCCACAATGTCGTAGCCTCGGTCTAAAAACCCTCCCCAATCTACCAAAGCCGAGCCAATGCGTCCGACACCAACCAGGGCCACCCGCCAAGATCTATCGACACCAATTATTTTTCGGATACAAAGTGCTAATTCAGATACTCCATATCCCAATCCTCTTTTTCCAAAGGATCCGAATGAAGACAAATCTTTTCTTACCTGAGCAGCTGTAGTACCGCTATGATCAGACAACTCTTCGCTGGATACAGTCTCATCGCCATTTTTCTCCATACGTTCCAAAATCCGGAGATAGATTGAAATCCGGCGTACGGAAGAATCAGATATTTTATTAGATATGGACACGTATAAATCCTGCTAAATAAATCTTTATTTTTACTTGTGAAAAGCTTCACATATTAGTCAAGTTAGACCTGGAGCGTCAAACACAACTTGTCTCATCTAACCTTTTCTGAACTAGTTTTGAAAGTCTTACGAACTCTTCAGGATTAAAAGTTTCCGGCCGTCGTTTTAGATCCCAACCAGTCTCCCTAATTATATTATTTAAGAATTCCCCAGGAAAACTCAGATCACTGTGATCACGAAGAGTTTTCTGTATTTGCTTTCGTCTCCATTGGAAAACTGCACGAGTCACATTTCTTAGGGATATCTCCTCTTCTACAGAAAGGGGAGGAGGTTGAATAGGCTTGATTCTTACTACACTAGAATCGACACGAGGCATAGGTCGGAATGCTGTCCTTGGTACACGAAACTCAATATTAACCTGAGCAATGCTTCTCACTCCCACAGAAAGAGCTCCGTACTCAGTAACTCCTGCAGGTGCAACCAAGCGATCCGCAACCTCACGCTGAACCATTAGGAAAATATCTTTAGGTCTAGGACGTTCAAGAAGTTTGAATATTATTGGTGCGGTTATGTTATAAGGAATGTTCCCTAAAACTATTAACTGAGTTAAATCCTCCGTGATCTTGGTAAGATCAACATCTAGAAAATCCTGATGTCGCACATCTACATCTGGACGCCCACCCCAACGCGTCTGGAGGTCACATACAAGATCATCGTCCAACTCTATCAGGATAAGACTGCCAACCCGACCTACGAGATGGCTAGTTAGCGCACCACGTCCAGGACCGATTTCCATAACTGTATCCGACAATGATAAATCAAGTAAATCAACTATTTTTCGTTGAATATTAGGATCGATTAGAAAATTTTGTCCTAGAGATTTTTTTGTGTGCATACCTATCTCTCACCTGGAGGATCATGCCGTTAACCCTCACATATGATCATTACAAATAAAATTGCACCTAAATATCCCTTAGAGCCTCTTCACGATTTTCGGCAATCTCAAATAGAGTATCGAGTTTAGTAAGTTCAAAGAGTGTGTGTAGACCTTTATTTATACTGGCAAGCCTTAACTCGCCATCTTGTTCATCTATCTTCTTAGAGATGGAGATCAGCACTCCTAATCCGGAAGAGTCTACATATAATGACTTGGAGAAATCGATAACGAATTTTCGTTTACCTTTGTCGATTTCATCAAGAATTCTTTTTTTTAGCTTTTGACGATTCCCTACAATGAGATATTCTTCAACATCTATAATAGCTACGTCTTCCAGCATATTACTCCTCAGATAGTGGAGTAGTCATTCCCTTATATTGACACACTCCTTTATTCGGATCCGTCACTCTTCCCCATCAGTGCTGTTATACAAGACACGTCGAAGATCTCTTCCGATGAAGATCCTCGGGACAAGTCGTTATAGGGTCGCCGAAGACCTTGTAGTATTGGTCCCAAAGCTCGGCAACCTGTGATTCTTTGGACAAGCTTATACGCTATATTGGCAGAGTTCAGGTCAGGGAAAATAAGAACGTTAGCTTTTCCTGCCACGGAAGATCTAGGTGCCTTAGATCGTGCTACCGATTCTATAAGGGCAGCATCCCCTTGGAGCTCTCCATCGACTTGAACTTCGGGGAAACGTTGCCTAAAGATAGCTACAGCTTCAATTACCTTTTCAACAGCTGGGCCTGAAGCACTTGAGTGAGTAGAATAGGATAAAAAAGCCACACGAGGTTCATCGTTAACTATTAAACCACGTGCTCTAGCAGCCGCTATCCCGATATCGGCTAGCTCGTTAGGAGTAGGCTCAGGAATAACACCCGCATCGGAAAAAGTAAGAACTTCTCCATCCACACCCCGGAAGGAAGGAACAAGCATATAGAAGGCAGAGGAAACAATATCCACTCCTTCGTCAGTACCTATTGTACGTACTGCAGCACGAATAACATCAGGAGTTGGATGGATCGCACCAGCTACAACTCCATCCGCAGCTCCTTCTGATACTAAAAGTCCCGCTAACATCAAAGGATCCTGAACCAATTGGATAGCATTGTCCTCAGAAATAGATCCATCAAACCGCTCATGTATAACAGCTGTATACCGCTCTAACGTAGAGCGCTCCGTAGGATCAATGATTTTAATGTCAGTATCAATTCCTACCGATGCTAGAGTTTCTAGGACATCTTCTCGATACCCTACAGCGGTTACAGAGCATACTCCCTGTTCCAAAAGTCTAGCAACTGCAACTGCAGTACGGGGATCAGTTAGTTCGGGGAAAGCCAGTGTGGCTTGGATTGCACTCGCCCGATCCTCTAAAGACTTGATAAAGCTCACTACCCTAGTGCTTCCTTAATCTTTTTTAAAACTGGATCGGACACAAAATTAGAAACATCTCCTCCGAGAATAGCAATTTCACGTACCAGAGAAGCCGAGAGAAAAGAATAGCTTTGATCTGGTGTTAGAAAGATAGTCTCAAATCCATCCCAAAGTTCTCTATTCATCTGGGCCATCTGAAACTCGTATTCAAAATCAGACACCGCCCTTAGTCCTCGGATAACAAATTGAGCACCTGTTTCTCGGGCAAAATCAACTAAGAGACCTTGAAAAATAAGACACTTCACGCGCTCTTCAGACAGGAAAACTTCTTTGATCACCTCTAGGCGTTCATCTACACTGAAAAAGCTCTCCTTAACCTGTGTAGCCGAAGAAGCAATCGCTATTATAACTTGATCAGCTACACATAAAGAACGGCGAACCACATCTTCGTGTCCCTTGGTTAAAGGATCAAAAGAACCTGGATATATTGCTATAACTGGCCTATCACGGGTCATGATTTCACCTCAAGAATTGAGATAACAGTGTCTCCGTAAAATCTCTGTCTAAGTCCTTCAAGATCGATTATAGAATCATTGATACGATGCTCTACCCAGAGCTGATGTGCAAACGGATCTGTAGCAAAAGATTCCAAAAGCAAGGATGCTAGACCTCGTCCGTATGGTGGATCAGCAAAAGCGATATCAAAATTAACTCCATCTAATTTCTTAGTATAAGATATGGCATCTAAAGAAATCACTGTCGATTTCGAAGCCGCGCCTAACCTCTCTAAATTGGATTTAAGTACCTTTAATGCACGTCGAGAACGTTCTACGAATACCGCACTCTTAGCACCTCTGCTAAGAGCTTCTAAACCCAACGCTCCTGACCCAGCAAACAGATCCAAAACATTTGCCCCTTCTAAATCTGATCCCAGAGCAGCCATCCATGATTCCCTAATACGATCAGTGGTTGGACGTACTTCCTTGCCACGCAACGTATTAAGCTGGTGACCTTTCCAAAGTCCGGCAATTATTCTCACGCTATACTAGCATGTGGCCGCACATCAAGGAGGTGGGCTTCAACCTGACGACGACCGCGAAACATACTTATTTTGAGCTTGAAAGCTAAATCCACATTACCATCATTCAATGATTCAGGCGAAATACGTTTTACTAGGCCAAAGCCAATAGCTTCAATAATGCTCCCGGACTGCATTAATCCTAGCTTGAGATGACCCTTGCCAACCTCTCGAGGTGTTCCCTGCAATTCAACATCACGAGCTACAAAAACAGGAGTGGGATTACCAATCCCAAAAGGCCCGAAATATGTAAGGAAATGTGCTAATTCCTCGGTTGCATCAGACAAATTGATTTCTAGGTCAGTTATGATCTTTGGATGTAGATGTTGTCCTTTTAAACGATCACGAGCCTCCGTATTAAAAGCGTACTTGAAATCATCTACATAATCAGATGCAATATTAATTCCCGCAGCTACCCTGTGCCCCCCAAAAGAATCCAAGTACTCCCGGCATGCATTCAAGGCATCATAGAGGTTAAAATTTGGAATGGACCTGGCACTACCCCGACCTCGCCCATCTTTCATAGCAACTAATACTGTCGGTCGGTGGATTCTATCTACAATACGTGATGCTACTATACCGATAACTCCAGGATGCCAGCCTTCACCTTCCAGTACTACGCCGAAATCCTTTTCCTCTTGATATTCCTCAGCCAACCTATCTAACGCTTCTCCTAAGATACTGGATTCCTCATCACGACGTTCAGCGTTGTAAATTTCTAGATCATCAACAATTTCTTCAGCTCGTACAGGATCTGCCGTCATAAGTAGATCTAAAGCAACCATGGGTTCTGCCATGCGCCCCGCAGCATTTATAAGTGGTGCAATTTTGAATGCAACTTGACCAGATTCAAGCAGTGAGCCCTTCAACCCCGATCTCTCCATAAGAACCTGTAATCCAATAATCTTTGTGTGTGCCAAAGCTTTGAGGCCATACCTAACTAGAGTACGATTTTCGTTATTCAATGGAACTACATCGGCAATAGTAGCTATAGCTACAAGATCCAAGAAATCGTGCAACTCTTCGTGATCTACCCCTTGCTCATCAGCTAGCAACTCGCAAATCCTGTACGCAACACCTGTTCCACAAAGATCCTTATTAGGATACAAACAGTCAGATCGGTTGGGGTTAACAACAGCGAGTGCAGGAGGAAGGTTTTCTCCTGGAGTGTGATGATCGGTAATAACCACATCGATACCAAATGAGTTAGCATCTACAACAGTTTGATAGGCTCGGATACCTGAGTCTACTGTAATAATTAGAGATGCTTCAGAGATCTTAGCTTGTTCTAGTCCTGCGGGGCCTAGGTCATAGCCGTTTCTGACACGATGGGGGACAAAAGGAACTACATTTCCTCCCAATCTCCTAATCCAATGTGTTAATAAAGCAGATCCTGATAAGCCATCTACATCGTAGTCACCATGCACCAAGATTGTTTCTTCATATTCAATGGCCCTTATTATTCGTCCTACCGCCTTTTTGCTATCAGAAAGTAGAGTAGCGGGATGTAAGTCTGATAGCAGAGGCCTCAAAAATCTCTTAGCTTTTTCAGGATCAGTTATACCACGATTTACTAATAGCACACAAAGTGGTTCAGGGATTAAAAGTTCCTCTCCTAGAATCCTAACCTTGTCTTTGGGAGCTGATGGCGGTTCTTCCCAGACAGGTACTAGCACTGGAAGTGCAGAATAAGATGCCGAACTCACGTCATCCACATCAGTAATGCCATATATCTATACTTAGACAGATCCTTCAGTTATGTCTTCCTCACGTCCTTCTGCATCGGGAATACTATCTATTACTCCATCAACCAGATGATCTGAATCTTTATTAAATAGATTTTTAATTTCAACGTCCGATTCAGCATTATCGGCATCTCCACTAATATGATCTTCCTCCAATACAATTCCTTCGTCTGCTTCATCTCCTACGATCACTTCCTCTTGCACCAAACCAACTAGATCCTCATCTCCCGTAGAGTCTGCAGCAAAACGGAGAGCAGCTTCTATACGGGCATTTTCTTCCTGTGCTTTAGCAATCCCTTCACCAGACTCAGGTGTTAGAATAACCCCACATCCTTCACACCTAATCATCTTGATCGAACTCCTGATTTCATTCTGAACCTGGAGGGGGATCACACAGAAACAATTACCACAAGCTCCGTCTTGTGTTATCTCTGAAACAGCAACATCCCGAGACCCTGACATTATACTCTCGTAAACGCGACGCTCTTCAGGATTAATGCTATCAGCAAAATCATCTCTTTTATCTTTTAGTGCTTTCAGTTGTACTTTGGCATTTTCTTGCTCGTTGATCAGCTCTAGGCGTCTAGGTTCTATTTCAGTCAATGCCTGTTCATATGCCTGTTCATGTTCATCGAGGGCTTCTTCGAGTCGGCGTATTTGATCCAGTTGACTTAGAGCTTCTTGTTCGTAATTCTCAAGGGTCCGTTGGACCATATCTAATTCAGCTTGCACTGCAGCTTCTTCTCTTACATTACGGACTTCGTTCATTCTTTCCTCAAGCTTAGCAGAACGTACCCGCCGATCTTCTATAGATAACTCCAACCTGTTTTCTTCAAGCCTTACTTCCTGCAACCTAGCCTTCAGAGCTTGTACTTCTTTTTCAAGGTCATAAATGGGCTCCCCAACCTCTTCAAGCTTGGAATCAAAAGTGTTAACAACGGATTCGATAGAAATAATCTCTTGATCGATTTTCTGGAGTTCATTTAGTGATGACTGTTTCTGAGATTTCATAGATTCTCTTTTATTGAATGTCTATCGATTATTTTTAAGAGTTATACGTGCAGCAGACGACCAATCAAGGACAAGTTCACGGCGCTGTTTACCTAAACTAGCTTTTTCAGTCAATAGCTCGGTACGCAGTTCTGGATCTTTTGTCTCTTGTATAAGACGATCAATTTCATCAATGCTCTTCTGCAAAACCATACTCTGAATTTTACTCAAAGATTCTTCGAACACCCGCTGTGACTGGCTAATATCTTTAGGATCTGCCAACAATTCCTCTAATATCTTATTAGCAGCAGCTGATAGTCCAGTAGGTGGATGTGTAAATTCAGGATTTTCAAGGAGCATTTCAAAGATATTTCGATATCTAAGATCTATAAAATCATCAGGGCCAAGATGTTCACCTACCCTTACGATCCAATTCCTATCTTTGATCATCAGTAGGAGAAGTTCACGTTCTGGTCCCATAAGAGGAAGAGCTGGTGTACTGACGTCTTTAGATTTTGACCGAGATTTAGAGAAAGAATGTGACACGGCAGTAGTAATTCTTGCTAATTCCTCTTCAAGGGTATCTCGACGCACCCCTGTGCGATCAGAAACTTTAGCAATATAGATATCCCGGAGTGTAGGATCCTTAACTGCTCTAAGAGTTGGCAAAAGTCTGTCTACAGCATTTCGAGTGCGATCAATTCCAGAGAAATGATCTTTCTCTTCAAGGATTTGAATCTTGCGATCAAGAACATCAAATGCCTGATCAATATAACTTTGGAGACCCTCAGGTCCTTCTTTATGAACCAGTGTATCGGGATCTTCTCCTGGAGGAAGGGTGACCACAGAAGGATGGAGTCCTGCAGCCAACAAAATATCTCCAGCCCTAAATGTGGCCTTGAGGCCTGCGACGTCACTATCAAAAAGAATGTAGACTCGCGTTGTGTAACGACCAAGCAATAATGCCTGCTCATTAGTCAGAGACGTTCCTAGTGGTGCTACCGTATTATCGAATCCAGCCGCAACTAATGATACTGTATCCATATATCCTTCCACCACCAGAGCAGCGTCCTTTCTACGAATAGCATTCTTCGCCCAACTTAATCCATAGAGGGTCTCACCTTTGTGATAGATAGGTGATTCTGGTGAATTCAAGTACTTAGGAACTCCTTCTTTGTCAGAATTGAGTACACGTCCACCGAATCCCAGAACCCTCCCTCCTAAATCCTCAATCGAAAAAGTTATTCTTCCCCTGAAGCGATCATAAGGTTCTTGTGCATTATCACTCTGGATCAAAAGTCCTACTTCTAAAAGTGTATCATCTTCAATTCCGTGATGGGACGCGGCATCACGAAGTCCACGCCATTCATCTGGAGCAAATCCTAAAGAGAAGCGTTCAGCGATCTCTCTGTCTATTCCTCTTTGCTCTAAGTAAGATCGAGCTTCGTTCCCTAGGTTTTGATCCCAGAGTGAGTCTTTGAAAAACATCCTGGCAAAAGCAGTTGTATCATAAAGATGCCTGAATGGATCTTCCTCTTTTTGATCATTCTTAACTTCATGAATATCTACACCTGTCCTTTGGGCCACATGTTTAACGGCATCAACAAAATCCATCCCCATACGCTTCATTAAAAACGAAAAAACATCTCCCGATTCTTCACATCCAAAACACTTATAAAAACCCTTTGGATTGACGTTGAAACTAGGGGTTTTTTCTTCGTGGAACGGGCAACAGGCCTTATAGTTCTGTCCAGACTTTTTTAAGGGTACGATTTCGTTAATTATTTCAACGATATCAGCCCTTGCACGGACTTCCTCTACTTCAATATCTGGAATCACTTGAAGTTCACTCCAACTCCTCCCGAACTATGCGGTTGGCCTCCTTACCAGAAAATCGCCCCCTAATCTGAGGCATAATGATACCCATGAGAGGGCCCATCTGGTTGATCCCTGTAGCAATAGCATTCTGCACAATTATACGTACTTCTTCTTCAGTAAGGGACGGAGGTAGATAGCCTTTAAGAATCTCAACTTCGGCATCTTCCTTGTCGGCTAGCTCAGGACGACCACCTGACCTCATCTGTTCCGAAGAATCAAGACGCTGCTTGATAGCTCTAGCAATAACAGCCCGAACTCCTTCTTCGTCTAAATCACCCCGTTCCTCAATCTCTCGGTTTTTAACCTCCGATAGGAGTGTCGTAATAACCACAGTTCGAAACCTATCACGAGACTTTCGAGCTTCTATTAGATCATTCTGGATCTGTTGCTTAAGATCAGTCGGCATGATGGAAAAGCTATCCGAAGCTCCAATAGTGGTCAACGCAACTTACATCTGGGGAATCATTATACAATATAGATATTACACTTTTATGAAATCTTTGGTTGCTTGTGATCTCGATACGGTTAATCAGACTTCTGAGAATCCCATAAAGATCACCGCAGGAAACAACTTGGATCATCCCGAAAATAAAAGGTCATAAAAACAAACATAACTTTAATTTAAAATAGTAAATCCTATCGTTCATATTTATGTGAAAGCTTCTTTGACCCGAGACCATAGGCTTTTTTGTAATTCCCTCTTGATCTTACCTGGAGCAGAATTTTCCACGTTTCGCAGTGCTTGAAAAATTTCTTCTTGATCCGTAGTTAGATTGTCTGGAGTCCACACCACGATATAGACCAATTGATCCCCAACATTTCTCCCGTTTAGTTCGGGGAGACCATGCCCACGAATCCTAAGAACCTCACCGTTCTGAATTCCAGGAGGAATAGTGAGGATTACAGTACCATCTACTGTGGGGACTTCCACCTCATCTCCTAATGCTGCTTGCGAAAAAGTAATAGGCAATTCATATCCCAAATTCATACCATTCCTTACAAAAATAGTATCCTTTTCCACTTCTAGAACAGCGACTATATCACCCCGGCTTCCACCCCGGGGGCCAATATTTCCCTCACCTCGCAGAGTAATAAAATTATCAGATGTTACACCAGCTGGAATATCTACCTCAATCTCTTTCTGTGTGCGTGTTCGTCCATCTCCCCTACACTTAGTACAGGGATTGTCAATCAGAGTACCTTCGCCACCACATGTACGACATGTAGATACACTTACGAATTGTCCGAATACAGAACGCTGAACATGCCTTTCTTCACCGGATCCTGAACATGCTGAACAGGCAACTGGACCCGATCCTTCAGTTGCCCCAGTTCCATCACAAGAATCACAAGAACCCAATACTGAGACACGAATGGTTTTAGTAGTTCCTCTTTTAACATCAATTAAAGTTAATGGAACCTTAACTTTGATTGTCTGTCCTTTACGAGATGTGTGTGGTTCTCCTCTATGACGTCCACCAAAAAGATCTCCAAATCCTCCTGCACCGCCAAAATCACGCATGAAAATCTCAATAGCATCAGAAAAATCAAATCCCCCAGCAGCACCCATACTACCCTTAAGTCCCTGTTCTCCATAACGATCATATACAGAGCGTTTCTCTGGGTCACTTAGGACTTCGTATGCCTCTGTTACCTCTTTGAAGAGATCTTCCATATCCTTAGATCCCTTGTTGCGATCAGGATGATATTTGAAGGCAAGTTTACGATAAGACTTTTTGATGTCATCAATACTGGCATTTCTGGGAACATCCAGCAGATCATAATAGTCAGCCATTATAGATAATATACCTTTTAGTCATTCAAGATATCCCTGGAGAAGACCATAAGTCCTGATACTCGTCTTC
>CEUS01040086.1_pt1 | contig 28817 bp, 42 predicted proteins | sample 427031 | NCBI WGS metagenome assembly CEUS01 (sample SAMEA2622837, study PRJEB7988) | marine metagenome | biome: marine biome (ENVO:00000447); feature: marine epipelagic mixed layer (ENVO:xxxxxxxxx); material: "saline water (ENVO:00002010), including plankton (ENVO:xxxxxxxx)" | depth 140 m | reverse complement strand
AAAAGCGGTAAAAACGGTGGTTTTCGGTGGTTTCCCTATGCGGATAAGAAGTCCATTAGCTCCCTAGTTACTTCAGCTTTGGTATCCACCGCTTTCTCTACTGGTTTATTAGCTTCCTTGGCGATTTTAGCATTTTCCCCATCCACAAACACACCCTTAGATGGATATGAATAGAATCCAAACCCTAGTTCCTTCTGTCTTAGCTTCGCATTAAACTTGACAAAATCACCGACCTTTATGTCCTCATCGAGGAAAAAGGAAGGAATTGTCCCGAATACACGATATCCCTTAAAGTCTTCTACGAGCATCTTATAAATGTATGATCTCCCGAAGTCGTATTCATTAGGATAGGATTTGATGGAAACTACTTCACCAATGACCTCTCCCTTCCCATCCTTTATTGGTACCATTCGTGCGAGGCGTTCTTCGTTTTTCTTAGCGTATTCTACATCCCTGTCATAGGCTTTCACAACCGCGGCTATTTGTTTAGCGGATGCTGTATTGTATTTCTTCACCTTGGATAGTACGTCCAGGATGAAAGAATTTTCTCCCTTGTAGTTTGCGACAATGTCCTTAAATTTCTCTATGTCTATTGTCGGGTCCAAATCGCCTTTGATTGTCAAATTGGTCATAGAATCGCCCTTCGTTAAGAGTATTTATCTCATTTGTTTCAGATTCTATTATACGTCCTCCGACGGTCAATGTCAAGTCTTTTATATAAATATATAACGGAATAGAGTTTTATTTCGCATTATTTTAAGTCGAGGAGGTCATATGATGAAACATATGTTGAAATTAATGTTCGTGGTCCTGTCTGGGTTGACTCTCATAGGATGTAACTACGAATTTGTCAAGAAACCAGAACCTGTAGTTCCAAAACCACCTAGGTTTGCAGGAGACTATGAAGTTCTCCAACTCAGGTCCATATGGGCAATTTGCTCTCAAACCCACGCTTATAAAGCTCCGCAGATACCACCTAATATGGTAGCCGCTATATGCGATTGTTATGTGGATGAGATGCGAACCAACTATAAACAATCCGAGTTGGGTACATTAACTAAACCTCAGGCTGAAGCAATGGGACATCAGTTAATGACCGCTTGTAACGCTAAAATAATGGAAAAATTGGGTAGAGGAGAGGCTCTAAAGCAGAATTCTACCTACAATCAGAAGACAATACCGAAACTCTTATAAGTATGTCGTTGTATGAGTAATAGTAAATATTATGGTCATAAGGACCACCACGAGGAAACTGCTAAAGAAAAGATTCTTGATGCACTATTTGAAGGTGAAAAGATGGAGATTACGGAGCAGGATTTGCAACGGAGATTGCATTTCGCCGCTAGGGTCGTAGTAACCCTATCCCAGTTTTGTTTATTAATATTAATGTTATTCTTGCTATTCTACCAGGTGGTCCCTGACAGTTCAAGGGATCTAGTATCAGCAATAACAGGTATGTTGGTTATTAGTCAGAAGGATGCTGTTCAATATTGGTTTGGACATCATCGGATCGAGGGTTCTAATCATTAGCATTAGTCCCCACCCTCTCCCGGGCACATTGCCCTCGCACAGATAAAATCTAATCTCTCCATCCTTCACCATTATTCCAATGGTGAAAGCGGTGGGTGAGTACAGTCCACATCAATTTCAAGAGGGAATCTTCAGCGTAAGTTCCGTTATCAACTAATAATACATATTTAGGTTCCACTTTTTTCTCCTTTTGTTGTTTATCAGGATGAGCATAATAATCTAAATCCCCTGCTTTCATTCCAAGTCCTCCATACATTGTTTTAAAAACCCTTTCTCCGGTAAATGTTTTCAGGATTCCCTATAGTTGGTTCCTGTCGCATTAGTGTATTAATTTCTTGGTGTCTCTGTACTTTTTGTATCATCTCCAAATTACTTAATCTTGAGTGTAGCTGATATCCTATCACTATCCAGATAAGGGTAAGTGCTAGAATAAGGGCTGTATTAAACCAAGGTTTCATTCATTAATTAGGATGGTTAGGGTTACGTTTAGTTGATTTTCTTGCATCCTGATGGAGTTTTTTCAGTCGATTCATATGTCCCTTAGAATCGAAAGGATCTTCGTCGGCATCATCATATATATCCGATTCGTTCCAGCTATCTTCAGCTTTCTTATCAGTAGGAACAGGCTTTAGCAGGTTCTCTATGATTTGCAAAATTTTCTTTATCATATGTGGTCGTCGGGTGCAGGGAGTAATCCGTTACATTCTTTGATCAAAGTTACTGTCAATTCCTTCTCATCTAAGCCTTCACCTTTTCTAGCCGCTTGTTCCGGGGTATAATCTCTTCGTATAATGTCCGTATAACAGTCGCATACTAACCAGCGTAATTGCTGAGGGAGTCCTGGATGTTTACCCTGGAATGTCATACTGCATACTTGCCACAGTTCTCTGACCTGAAGTGTGGGGTAATTTCCATTAAATTTGTGTGTTTCGTTATCGTGGGCTAGTATCGGAAAAGCCCACAATCCTATTACTAGTGCTAGAAAAATTCTCATTTTTACCTCATTCTCATTACCTGAATCCGCTCCAATTCCAATCTTCAGAATCGAACATCTCCATTTGTTTTAGTTCTTTAGCACGTTCCCTGGAAGCATCGGCTACCGCTTCGTCTATAACGTGTTGAGGAACCTTTTTCTCTTCTTTCTGGTATTTAGTTGTATCTTCCTGTTTCTTCATTTTTTACCTGTACGAATCGTTGTTCAATTTTTCCACAAACAAAAACTTCCTCACCTAAATGCTGAAGTTCAGATATAATATCGTTGATCCCATTGGGATCCACAATCAGTACCATCCCGATACCGTCATTAAAAACCTTTCTCATTTCTTGATCTGATATTCTACCCATCTCTTGAATCCGATCAAATTCGGGTGGTTTGATCCAATCATTGGTCCAGGTAGGTTTTAGATTTAGATTTTCTCCAAGGAGACGAAGGACATTGTCTCTTCCGAAACCAGCTATATGAGAAATACCGTGAATCAGACCTGTAAATTTGTCAGTAATATCAAGGATTGTGTTTACATACGACTTTGTGGGTCTCAGGAGATCCTCTAATAGTTGCTGTTTTCCGTCATCTCCCTTAGTAATATCCCAGGTATACTCATTAAAGACCTTTCTAATAAGCGTGTATCCGTTGCAATGGAATCCATTAGATGCTAAACCTAACATCATATCCCCTTCCTTGATAGCACTTCCGTCTATGTATTTTGTTTTGGGACAAGCACCTATTCCGAAACCAGCTATATCGAAAGGATTTGCATCGGGTTGTAAAGCAGTTTCACCTCCTAGGAGAGGGACAGGAACCTGTATTTCCTTCAATCCTTCATTGATCCCGTCTATCAGTTCTAGATACAGATCATCCATTTTAGGTACCATTAGATAATCATTCATAAACAGGGGTCTTGCACCACAGGTAACAATGTCATTGAATACGTTTGAGACAAGGTCTTTACCGAGGTTTTTAATGGATACCCCTTTCTTGTCTTTATTTTCATCATATAACTTAATCTTTGAACCTATTCCGTCTGTACTGCATACAACAAAATCAGCACCCACATCGAATGATCCGACGTGACCACCAAGCCAATTCATCTTATTGTACAGTTTAAAATGGAATAGATTTTGCTCTTGGAGACTTACGCCTGCAGATTCATAATCCATTTACCACCTTCCGTCTGGACATTTACTAGATTTTAATCGGGTTTTAACTTTGAGCATACAACCACAGATATTACAATAGTTGATCCATCCGCGGTTATACAAGTCTTTAGAGTGAGGACATTTTTCGCAAATTGCTAGTCTTTTGTCTGAAAGAATTTTTGATTCGCTTTTCAAATAACCTCCTACTGATTTAACGGTATCCCAAGCACCTGATTCCTCTTTACAATCAGGACACTCTTCTTCGCCTTCTCTGATAATATATTTCTTCCCTGTCCAGGGATTTCTTCCTGTTTTAAGTTTCTTCCCCATCGCTATTATAGATATTGTATCTTGGATGATCTTCTCCTTTAATCACGATATAGGGAAAGGGTTTAGGACCTCTGGTCTGCTTATCCTTCTTGTTCCATTTTTCCCAAATGTCTTTAGACAAGTCGTTTCGCTTATCTTTAGCATCCATTTTATTGTCAAAACCAACTGCTACCACTTTTTTGGTGGGCTTATGTTTAACACTATACACGTTTTTCCCAGGGAAACTCGGTACGTTGTCTACTAATACAGGCATTGTCTGTCCTCAGGTTAAATAATTAAAATTAATTACAGTTCTAGTCTTTTTATCTGTACAGGAGGTACCACGGTGATTCGTTACTTCTGGAAAGGTAATGAATCTATTTGCTACACTCTCTACCCTATGTCCATTTTCAAATTCAGTATATCCATCATTTGTATTCATATACAAAATTGAAGTGGTATACTCATCTTGTGGACTTTTAAGATTAGATGGAATATCAGTATGAAATATACCTATCTCTTTTCTAGGTGTTCTTGTGATTAAATTTGCTTTTATTCTATAGAGTTTTTTAGCGTTTACCTTATCGAAAATGAAACTGAATAAATCATAATATTTAGATGTTATTCCACGTTCGTGGTCATAAAAACAATGAACGAATTGAAACTTATCTACATCATCCAGGGAATCTATATTCTCCATATAGTACCAAGGAAGTTCTTCCCCAAACATTATCGTTTGCAGATGTTGGAAATGATCTGGTTCTAGAAAATTCTCTTGAGTAGAAAGCCATTTCATAAGTTATCCGCTACAGTCTTATCTAATCTCAATTCCTGGAATATAGGTAAAAATAACGACCAATAATCGCTATTTTTATCCTTGATCTTTTCATTATATTTAACGGAAACTATCTTTCCTATATATTCGTCTGGATCCTTCTTTCGTTGTTCATCACTCAGGCCTGATCCAACATTAACTCTAAGATTTCCGTCTTTTGTCGTACATACAAGAGATCCTACTTGTCCAGCGTATTTTCCTGTACCCTCTACGACTCCTTCTACAAGTAAATCAGCCTCGAGTTCGGCTTTCATCTTCACTTGATATTTAGAACGCTTATCTTCCCAAGGGGAATCTCCATTCTTTACGATAACTCCTTCTTCACCTGCTTCCAATGCTTCATTGAAAATCTCTTCACACCCAGCATAATTTCCGACTGTTTCAGTCTGCAAGATACTAATGAGGTGATCTTCCTGAGCATTATATACCCCATCCATTCTTTCTCGGAGTACATCTAGTCGGTCAAAATAAGGTATTTTACATAACCCTTCCTTGAAGTCTTCTAAAGGAATCATATCCCAACATACGAATCTAACCCGTTTAGTCTCTTCTGGAGTTATAGTTTCTTTTACTGCTTTATTTAGAATTCCATTCCCCGTTTTTCTGTCAAGGATATAGAGGTCATTCTCATCTAATACAAGCAATTCACCATCCAGTACTGCACCGTGAAATGTATCTAAATTTGCTAGGGTAGGTGATTTGTAGAATACATTTTTTACAAATTCATCGAAATGACCAGATAATGCGATTTGTTTACCATTTCTGGACCGTACATCCACCACACCTTCTGAATCAATGATAATATTTGCTCTCATACCATCCATTTTTGTCTGTACCAGAGCAGGATATTTAATAGCTTCAAAAGCCTTTTGATTGAATGCGGATGCAAGCATACAAGGATATGTCTTGATAAAATCTTTACCAAATATCTTGTTTACTGTAGCAATAGATACTCCGCACTTCAAATCCTTCGTTACCACTCGTTTAATAACTTCAGCATTTTCTTCAGTCACTAAGCTGAGAATCTTTTGAAGGTGATCAATGGCGGCGTTTCCAGTATATTCCCTACTGGTCAATTGGTTTAGTCCTGATAATGCCCAGTTCAAACTCTTAATGGGTTGATCTTCTTTTCGACTATATTTAGGAATTTTTCTCTGATAATATTGAGTATAGGGATCAAGAGCGGCTTTCAGGACACGCTTTAGAGTCTCGTTATCCAGGTTCTTTCGGAGGATTTCCTCCTTGAATAAACGTGAATTGTCGCTTTCAAGTTCCGTTAGAATATCTGGAACCCAATCATCCATAATTTTACGTACATTTTCTTGGTCATTCATATCAGAAATCCGTAATCACATCGGTTAATTTAGACAACCTATTCATAACAAAATAATTATATAGTTTATTTCGACTACCTGGAGGTACTCTATTATAAGCGTTTTCTATATCACTAACGAGGGTTTCGGGAATTTTATCTAGATTCACGAGTTGTTCATTTCTTCTCCAACGTTCAGTCTGTTCGGCATTTTCGCAAATCTCCTCTGGTTTCTTAGTCAACCAGACATCTAGTTTTTTCTTCGCAATAGGGGTTTGTCGGACTCCTTCTACAAGACAATCATCCGCAGAAAGGAAATTTGGTACACCGTCACCCCTATCTCCTCGTAGAATATGCTCTTTGAGATATGCTTGGGGAGAAGGATGTCGTACAAATTTCTTCTGCATAGGAGAATATTGCTGGACTCCTTTGTATTTGTGTAGTTGGATAAAGTCTTTATCAGAGGAAAGAATTAGGATTTTTTCTTCGGCGTGATGATATTTACATATTACTCCTATAACATCATCCGCTTCAGCACCTAACACTTCTATGAATTTATAGGGAAAATGCTCTTTCAAATCTTCCCGTAGCTGGTCAAAGATTTTAAAGATGATTTCCCAGTCAAATGGGGATTTTTCTCGACCTTCACTCCGGCCTGCTTTATACAGAGGAAATACATCCTTTCTCCAGTAGTGTCGGCTGTCATTACATATGATTATCTCTCCGTACTGTTTATTGAATTGCTTCCTATACATCCGAAGCGTATTCAAAATCATATGTCGTAGTAGGTCCTCAGATACATCAGCCTGAGTTTTTGCATTCATCATCAAATTTCCAATCATTACCTGATTGAAATCAATCAATATCATAATTAATTCTCGGTTGGTGGAACTCCCAAAAAGTCTTCTGCCCATTCGGGAACATTTTCTGGATCAGCATATATACACCGTCCTAATACCTTTTCGCCATTCGTTATATGAGTTGTGTATAACGATTTCACAAATGGATATGGAGTAATTCCTACGAAATTATGAATATAATTAATGTGAAGTTGCATTTTAGCACAATGTTCATATTCCATCACAAATTCCATTCGTCTTTGTGAGAATTCTCCAGTAAGTCCGTCAAATGCTTCAAATCCTGGGCTGGGTGTTAGTATATAAACTAGTAGAATCCATTTCACAATATCGCACCGCTTTCCGATGGCGGAGCATTTATTTCCCTTATCGCCTCTTTAAGTTCTCGAATTTCCACAATCAGCTCCTTAATAGCTTGAACAAGTTCTGGTTTTTCTGCTTCTTCTGGTATTTCATCTACAAAATCCATTATAGTCTCTTCAGTTCTTTAATAAATTCTTTAGTCGTATCGATTACTTTCCAGTCTTGAATCTGTTTATGCAGATCCTCTCCCTCTTTGACCAGTTTATCTTTTTCATCTTGACAAAGAGAGTAAATAGGCATTTTTATAAGTGTGTCTATTATACGCTCCTCAAAGTGAATTGTCAAGTCTTTTTTGATTGCTTGACGGTTTTTGTTTTTGAAGTCTAATCTCCCATCAATAATCATTTGAATGAATTTAATCTTATCCTGAATGACCCTAAGATTTTCGGATCCTTCTGATATCAAATACTTATATCGTTCATTATACTTGAGAATCCTATAATCACAAAAGTCCTTAATGATGCCTATAGGAGAATCGTAGACTTTCAGTTTCCCTTCGTGAGTAATAACGGTTATATTCTCGTTAATCTTTCTTCGTAATTTAAATAGGGAGACAATCTGGTGATGTTTCAAATGCTTACCACGCTTTAATGTTACTTCAAACTTGAATCCCGATTTATCACATTTGTCTGTATAGGAGACAATCTTACCAGTGTCCTCTAATTTATCAAGGACTTGAACATATGTTTCTCTGGTATATCCAATAGGAACTTCAGTTATCTCCAGTTTGGTGTGTCCTGTTAGATTGAATGCTCCTTCACACCACACTTCACCATTTTCCTCACATACAACTCCAGAGAATTCAGGATATTCCGGAAGTAGGAGTTCATTGTCTATATTTTTACCATTAAGATATGCTTGACATAATCTTGCAATTTCTTTTGGACATCGTGGTTGTATCTCTGTAGCAAATCCGACTGCAATTCCTTTGACTCCATTTACTAGAACCCACGGAATAATGGGTAAATAGAATGCTGGTTCTGGATCTTCGGGATCAATGCTTTTATCGGCTACCATTGTATCAGCAAAATAAGCATCAAAATTTTTGCTCATTTTGACATACGTGTATCGTGGTGCGGCGGCATCAGGTACTAATCTCGATCCGAAACTCCCTTCACCCTCAAGTAATGGAATATTATTTGAGTGTACTTGAACCATCTTCGTAATTGCTTCATTTAAGGAAGCATCACCGTGATGATAATTCGCTTGTGAGATGGTATTCCCACTCAATGAGGCGGTTTTAATACGACTATTTTTAGCAGTTTTTAGTGCCGTATAAAGTATCTTTCGCTGAGATGGTTTGAGACCATCAATCATATGAGGAATAGCCCTTGAATACAGGACGTATTTTGAGTAATCTTTATATTGTCCGTTTATTAGTTCAGTTATGTTCATTGCATTAACCATTGTTTTCTCGGAAGAGGATTCTTTCCGAATGCAGTTTCCAGTGAAATATCTCCTTCACCGTCATAATTAATAACTTCCGTCATTGGATCATTAATCATTAAATCGTACTCTTCTACTGATAAACTTCCTAACCCCTTATTATACTCAATTGACCAGCTATTGTCAAGCGATTCCTTTGCATAGTCTTCCAGATCATAGAATCTTTTGACTTCCTTACCCTTCTTAGCAATGACAATTGGAGATTTAATCAACAATATTCGCCCATCCTCAAACAGTTCTTTCCAGTTAGAGAAGAAATTGATTAAAAGGGCGGCTATAGAGAATCCATCGAAATCAGCATCCGCTAGAATTCCAATGGTCCCATAATTCAAATCTTCTGCTGGTTCACCGAGTTCTAGTCCTATGATGGACATCAGTTCAGATAATTCTTTGTTTTTCATAATCTCGGTGGGTTTCAATTCTCTTACATTACGTACTTTCCCTCGCAATGGAAATCCACCTTGGGTTTCTGTATCTCTTACATTAATTAGATTGGAAATTGCGGATTGACCCTCTGTTATAAACAGTATCTTATCTTCAGGATATTTGGAAGATGCTGATATATGGGAAGCAACTTTCTTTTTCTTCATTCCCTTATTGGCTTTTTTCAATGCTCTTGCATCAGCCAATTGCTTTTTAAGCAGAAGAGTTTCAATAATGGGTTGGATTAACTCATCATTCCTCAGAATTCTATTGATAAATTTCTCATCAAGAATACCGTCGAATATGGGTTTGATATCATTTGCATTGTTCGTCAGGCGTTCTTTTGTCTGAGAATCAAATTTTGGATCACCCACAGAATTCGTAATAGTAACGAAACATAGATGATTTTTTATATCCGAAGCCCTTACTGCGATCCGATGCTTCTTTTTGATTGCTTCTTTCAGAGTCCAGCTAATATCATTGGAAACTATATCATTATGTACTCCACCACCGAAGGTATCAATACCGTTAATAAACGATATGTGTTCGTATGTTTCGGCTGGAAGAACAGCCACTTTAAACTTACTTGTTTCTAGTTCAACAAAGTGGTCACCAATTTTTTTAAGATATTGCTTGAATGTGCTTGCTTGAACGACCCGACCATTAAATTTAAATCGTATCTTTGGAAAACATACTGCTAAATCATAAACCCGCTTCTCAATCAGGTTTTTGTGGTCATTATCAATTGCTTTCATACCGAGTTTCTCAAAGTCTGGGAAAAATGAAACATTAGTCCCAACAACACCTTTGGTCTTTGTTATCTCTGTATCAATTTCGGACAGATTGTGTCCGCAATGTAGTCGGAAATGCTTCTTTCCGTCATCGGTATGGGCTATGAATTTTTTTGATAAAATATTGACTAAAGTAGAACCGAGTCCGTGTGTTCCGATTGAAACGTGACCATCATCTTCAAAATTAGCTCCAGCACGTAAATTAGTGAATGCTAATTCGGCTTGAGTTTTACCCAAATCTGGAATATCTACAACGGGAATACCACGACCATTATCAATGACCGTTATTTTCCCATTATCTTCTACGTAAATTTTAATCTCGTTTGCAAATTTGAAATCTGTCCTGAATCCCTCATCAATACTATTTGACACAATTTCATCAAATAGCTTGAGAAAAGCTGGTACAATTTTCACTTTTTCCTTCACGATTGAACCATCCTTCATCACCCATTTGTCGTGGGACCCCAAAGTGGTGTCCCCGACATACATTCCTGGGCGGAGAAGGACGTGTTCGACCTCGGAAAGAACTTTAATATCGTTCTTTCTCATTGTCATAGACGATCCTTATTATAATTGTGGATTACCAAACTCCGTTGGATAAACGATTCCGTCGTCGGTGTAAATACTGGTGGGAAACCCTATACTCTTGATAGAGTCTAGTCTAAATGATCTCCAGCCGTCTGCTGGTATATCATATACTGCAATAGTATGTGGATTCGGCTCTTTTACCTGTGGTACATTATCTACAACTGGTGCGACTTCTACTTCATTAGCACCTGCAATCGGCTTAAACCACTCTTTGAAATCTTTTGTATATTGTTCTTTTACTTCTTCTGGATCATCCTTTTTAGCTATTGTTGGTGCTCGTTCATCTAAAACTTTCTGGAGTAATGTACATTCCATCACTCTTTCAGATCCGTCTTTTTTGGTAAATGTAACGGTTGCTACATCATTGTAGAGCATTTCAACTACATCCTCACGGGTTAGCTCCTTCTCTGCATTGTCCTCCGTGATCAAAATCTTATATGTCTCTGCCATATTTCTCCTTAAAGAATTGATTGATTTTTCACTTCATATAGACATTATACGTTAATTGCTGGTCATTGTCAAGTTTTAAATTCTCTACAACTTTGGCGGTCTCTGTTTCTGGTCAAGTGCTTCTTTTTTCTTAATGAGATTCTTTAAATGGTCACTCTGAACATAGGGAATCGCATAAGGATTAACATATTGTTTTACAGATCCAGTTATATCTTCGGGTTTAGGAGGTTCTGGTGGGCATTCTTCTCCTACGGGACAACATACTCCATCTCCCATTTTTTTCGTTTTTTCCATAATTAATACCAGTAATTTAAAAGTAGGTGCATATAGATATATGCGTAAAAAAGTCCAATCAACATAGTTTTTGATGTTGGTAATGTAAGTATTATACAGACATAAAATAGATTTGTCAAGACATTTATCATCAGTCAGTATAATAAGCATAAACAGAGGTTGCCGCCCATTTACCCTCTACTGTTTGTCCATCTCCTATTGCAGTCGGAATCTCGTCTCCAGGCATTACATAAGGGGCTACATATTTCCATTCATCACCTGAGTTACCATTCCAAGCTCCACTTGGAATCTTCATTGCAAGTTCAAAAGAGCCTGGTCCTTGGGTATTTTCTTGATAAGCAAGCATAGGATATATATGTCCTTCTGTAAGATAGATTTGTCCAAAATGAATTCTATCACCGTGCTGGCCTGGAGCGGCACATAGATAATTTTGCTCATCTCTCCAGTTGACCAAGTAGTACATATCTTGACCATTAGCACCCATCCACATATAAGAAGCATCATCAGATTTAATTTCAAAAGTGTATGTTCCAGTTACAGGTGCTTTGAAATATCCCGATGCTCTATAAGTTCTATATGATCCCATACTACTTATTTTAATGGCATTTACGTTATCTGACCAAGATGGACCTCCACCGTTTAGCCAATTCTCAACCTCACCTAAACTAACATTGTTATAATTACCACTCCAGGATCCAATGATCCACCAATAACCAGAATTGCTCCAAGTATTTAGGCTCCAAGTTTCTTGATACCAAGTGTAACTCGGCCACCAGTTATACGTTGCACTCCAACTATTATTGGAATTCCATTGTGCTCCTGCGTTTTCACAAGATTCTAGAGTGACATACGTTCCATTAGTACACCATCCTGAAGCTCCTAAACACATTGCTTCTCCTTGATTATTATACTGAGAATCGGAACACATTCCCCATTGTAGACATCCCGCTTTATTATTGTTATAAGTAGCATTCCCACAGGTACCCCAGTATTCACAGCCAGATCGATTATTGTGATAATTAGAGTTTCCACTACAATATCCCCCATTTTCACAATCTGTTTGATTAGTCCACGGCCAGCCTCCACCTGTATTCCAATTATTAGAACAGGTTCCATTGACTATACAGGTTGCTTCATCTGTCCAAGTATTATCAGAACAAGTACCAGCGGCTTCACAAGATGCTTGATCCATATATGTGGTATTATAACTGGAGCAAGTTCCATTAACTCTATAGGTACCATATTGTGAACCTTGCGGATGAGTTAAGGTAACATAAGATGACCAACTTTGATTATATCGAGGATCCCACGATACTCCAGACAGACCATCAAATCGGTCAAGTTTCCATCCTCTTTTGTAATTCCAATCTTCCCATACTGCGGTAATAGCATAATATGCTCCTTGGAAAGCGGCTAAATTTTCTTTCATCATATCTTCCCGAGAATCATAAAAATAATGGTAAGCTGAATCATCAGTACATATAACTTCTCCTGCAAGTTTCCACATATCTGCTTCGTAATCGGAATCTGTTAATTGCAAATTAAGTGGAGAAAAATAAGGAGCACGATAAATTCTAAATTTATCAGGTCTGAAATAAGTTTTATCCCACTCATCGGAATTATATTGAGGTGGTTTCCATCGAATCTTAGAAAAATTCGGTTGTTGTCCTGAAGATACATTAGAATATCCATATTCAGCTCCAATCATACTGTCGTTAGTATTTACAAATGTGTGTGCTGGAAATGAAAGATTCCAGTAATATTCAGGATCTGGTGGAACATCAACTTCAATATACGGGACTTGAGTCGACCATTGATAATTATCATCTGTCCAAGTATGTGTCTGATCCCACGTATATCCTGAATTATTCCAAGTATATCCGTGATAGGAGTATGAACCTCCAATTGCGGCACAACCAGAAGGATTGCCACTGTAATTACTTGCAGGAAAGGTGTGACATCCCCAACTACCAAAGCAAATAGTTACGGAACATATACCTGCATTTGTGCAGGAGGAACTGTCGCTAAAGGCTGAATTACTACAATGATGATGATTTACGCAATCACTCTCATTCATTCCGCTACCATCTGAACAATGATGTGGAGCGATACACTCGGCTTCTCTATTATCAAATGTAGCATCACTACAAGTTCCTGAGGCTTCACAGGCTGCTCCTTGATCGTTATAAGCAGGAGGAGACCATTCAGGAATTGGATTCCATCCTGAATCGTAACAATAATCAAAGGTATGATCATTGTCCGGCCAGTCAAATGTGTTAGTAACCCAAGTTGCAATAGAAGATCGACCAACTTCTGGACCATTACCCCAACTACCACCAACATCATAATAATACATTCGATGCGTGGTACCCATCATATTGTGTATATCTGTTACGTGAACTCCTGGCCATTTTCTATGATTATCGTGGGTTAATATATTATAATGTTTATGATAATTCATAGTTGACTGAGATGGTCTCCATTTTGCATATTCTTGTGTCCACGCATTAGTTTGTTCTATCCACATTCTATAGTATGGATCCCAGTTTGTCCAAGTGGAGGCTGTGACCATACATTCTTCTCTTGTTTCAATCTGGGAGTGGACATACCATTGATAACTGTAAGATGGATGAGTGTAATAGCATTTTCCAGGAATCAAATCACCACCACTATAATTCTGAGAAGACCACCAAGTTCCACCACCATATATTCCTTCGCAAAGACTTTCAGTTATCGGGAGAAGTTCCTCTACATCATTATACACTTGATGATGTACTTGCCAAGTATTTCCCGCATTGGTCGTTGTCCAAGTTTCTGGTGGTATTTGACTTTCACAATCATTTTGAGTTACCCATTGTGGATCAGAACAAAATGATATGGTGGAATTCATACAGGTTGTTCTTGTCGTGTATTGAGGATCTGTACAGGTGGCTGTGTATTGTCCACTAGCAACACGAGGTTGATCAAAGTCTGCCTGTCTGCAAAATCCACCTCCTGGAATCTGTGTTGATTCACAAGATAACTGATCATTAGCTCCACCATAACTACACTTACCCACATCGATTGCTTCCCAAGTTATTTCCCAATATGGTTCTCCATCAGTATCCCAATTACCGGTAATAGGTCTATTACCCCTCACAACATTTCCGACTGCAAGTGGATTCATTGTCCATCTTCGATGCCAGGTAGCATTTCTTACGAGTTTTTCTTCATAAGGATCTGTCCAGATATCTTTATAGACGGGCTGAAAACCAATATCCATTTTTTGATTGATAACTTCTACTGCCCAATGTTTTTCTAATATAGCAATATCAACTGAAACGGGAGGACTCATAAAATACGCAACTCCAGCTTCTACAGCCGCGTAAGTTTCTATCTCTATACCAGTTTCTTCTCCAAAAAGAGTTCTTATGATTTTTTGAACAGGAGAGAATCTTGCTGGTTCAAAGGCGATATCTGTAAAAGATAATTTTGTAGCGTTATTGGAGGCTTCTAGACAAGATTCGGCAGCCAAACAGATTTCAGTAAGTCGCAGGTTACCATCCGTAGACGGCATTCCGAATTCGATTACTAGATTATTCCATTCGGTAATCGGATCATATTTAAATATGTCTTCTTGAATAACTTGTTGGGGTTCTTCACTCATAATATAGATATTTATGAGTTTGAATGCTGGTATTTGGCTATATAATAAGAATCTATAATATCAGAGACAGGGGATTGTCCCGTGTAAGGATCGAATTCAAATAATTGAGCAAGGTCGTCTCCAGTTTCATCAACAAACGCTTTGTACATCAATTCTTTATTAGCGTTTCCTTTTCCAGTTGCGAATTTTTTGATTGTAGTAGGGGAATGAACATTAATATCATCAGATACCCTTTCGGCTAATTTATATTTTAGTATTCCGGTGTTTTCACCTATATTAAATACTTGTCCTTTAGCACCGAAAGCATATCCTTCTATACCAATAGAATTTGGGGTAACTCCAGTTAGTTGCCATATGGTTGAAGACTGAGAGATTATCCAGTCTACGGTCATATCAGCAAGTTTTGTAAATCTTTCTAGATTGTCTGTATACTCGTATAAAGAGTGTCCGATGATGTTTGGGGAGTGGGGTCCATCAAGTTTCTTGTTTTTCGTGATGAACATAAACTTACAGGTATCATATCTAAAAGGAATCGGTCCCAGACAAACTGCTGGTGATGTCATTGAATAGTCGATTCCAATTATCACTCTTCCTCAGTTATTTCTATCTGAATATCTTCCGCACCACAGAAAGGACAATATTCTACTTCATATAATGTTTCCTCAAGATCGTGTTCGACTGTACAGGTTCCTTGACAGTCATCGCAGTCCATATTTACTATTATCATTAAAATACTCCTATCTTTCAAGTCGTATTTATAACGACATATTGAAAAGTTTAGCTACAAAGTGTATACCATTTGTGTGTACCGATATTAGTCACATTGGTATATAGATGTGCTTCTAACATTTGTTTAGCTGATCCGGCTAAATTTCCGGAATTTGAATACAGAAGAATTTCTGTATCATAATTTATTTCTTCATTCGCATTGCACCAATTTATTATTTCCTGTATTGGAACATTAACTGAATTGTGTATTTTCCCTCCTGATATATAGTCAACAGGATTTCTTACATCAATAATAAATCCACCGGCTTTAAATATAGCTTGAATTTCTTCACAGGTCGATTTTTCTCCCTTTGATTCATATACTTCACGGTGCCGTTCTCTTTTAGCTTTGAGTTCTTTGAGCCGCATTGCATTACCTTTATGGTAAGCCCGCATAACTCTATCCCATTCAGTTTCCTGTTTATTCATCTACCATCTCCACGGTAATAGACTTAATCCCACTAAGTTCAAAACAAGTTCTATTGCTATTAAGCCGATTCCTCCTACTCCTATTTGATATACCCACCATTTCCAACCAGCTAGTTCTCTTGACCATTTTGCTACTGGATTATTTCGTGCTTTCTCATATGCACCAGACTTTTCTCCTATCTTATCTGCCCACCAATTTCCATCAAGAATTTTTCCTATCATAATTAACGGATACACTAGTATTCGTAATATTTTCATTCCCAGGGAATCTCTAAATCTTCTTCCGATGAATAATGCACCTCCAACCATTGCAACTGCACATAACATCCATATTATATCTTCTGCCGTATGGGCTTCCATATTACCTCCAATTATTTAGATATCAATTTTTCTGCTTCTCTTATTTCTTTTCGGTCGTATGTTGTTAAATCTTGAGTATAACCCCAACTAACCGTCATAAGTCGTTTATATTTCTTAGCTCCGCATTCACATTTATCCAGTTTCTTGTGCATATCTTTAGAATACTTCACTATTTCTGTTTTGATCTCTCCACATTTCTCACATTCAAAATCAAAAATCGGCATCTTCTTTCCTTTATTTATATCGGTTTATAAGTAGCTTATTTCTATAATGCTGTTTAGCAAACATAGAACGATGAATGAATTGGGTCACCTTACTACTGGTAGTACGATGATCTCCCACTTCGGTTCTCATTTTAAATTCCTCCCGTTTGAAAGGAATTACTTGTACTACAGGCATTCCATAGGGAAGAAGTATTTCTTCATTCATCGGAGCAGTAAACCAAGTATTGATATGCCCCTCGTGGTAAATGTCTGTATCTACAATCCCACTTAGGATTGTCAAGTTCGGATGTTTGTTGTAATGGGGTGCTGTAAAATAACAACTATACCCAGGAGGCGTTCTGATAGACCACGGATTTATCAATTTGAACGAGCCTTTAAACGTGTCTTTAGGAAAAGGATAACTGTCTATTTGACCTTGTGGATGTGTGTCTGCACAAAAATGACCTAGATTGTTAGGTGGCGTTCTCCATCCAATACCTTGTGGACATTTTTCAGATATAGGAAGCCGTACCACCATATAATCTGACCACAATGGAATAATATATCCGTAACAAAGAACATCAAGTATTCCAGGACAGCTTTTTACAGTTAACTTGTCATCCGTTTCCTTATCATTTTTCTGTTTTTTGAACCACTCCGGCCAAAAATCTCTTGATGATATTGGAGGATTCGCAATTTTAAGTTCTTCTATTTCTGTAAAAAATGTTATATCAATCATTATGTAAGAGTATTAATTATTTTATCAAATTCTCCGCTTTTCACTCTTCTCAAAGGATAGTCTCCACTTGACACTATTCCTCCTATAAAGAACACTAAAGTTAATCTCGGATCTTTATTAACATCATTCCAATAGCTATTTGCACCGTGAAATTCATTAGTATCATACATTATTAGTCGATTAAAGAAATTCTGAAATCTGAATTTTTCTACTAGATTTTCCTGTTGTTTTAAATACTGTTTTGCATACTCTTCTCCTTGTCCCGGTGCGGACCACTCTTCTTCTGCGTTTATTATCACTTTCGCATCAGGCTTTAAAGTCCATAATGATGTACCAGAATCAGGATCAATATCTGGTGTGAGATATATCAATCCCGCTAAATCATCATTACCTAGTATAGCTACATCTTGGTGTATCCAACCTTTATTTCTAACATCATTTTTATCCTTAGCATATCGTGGAATTTCAGTAAATTCCATAATGCTGGATTCCCACTCTATACTCTGATAATCAAGGTCATAGTAGCAACTTAAGGTTTTCAATAATATCGCAGTATGAAGATCCTTATTGATTTCCCATAAATTTCGTGTTCTCTTACCTGGATGTCTTCCTGTCGATTGAAAGGGTAATTTTTTCGCATACTTTACAATAGCCTCCGGATTTTCAAAAAAGTTATCCACAGCAACGGGGAAAAACTTATCAGGAGACTTCCATCTTGATTTTGTTGCTACACTTTTTCCACCACTCATACACGTTTCCAATTATTTAAAGCTAAAGTCGCTTGTAATCCTTCAAATGTATTTGCTACAATAGAAGCCTGTATATCTTCTGGACTCATACCAGAAAGAACCATATCGTTTATATCTTTCTGTTGGATTTTCTCATCCCAAATACATACCGAATATCCTCTTTTTATAAACCCTTCAATTTTTTTGACTATCTCTCTATTTCGATTTTCGTTATCCATTACAATAACAAATTTTGTATCACTATTTAGATTACAAGAATTAGACAGGTCGCTCCCGGCCATTGCAATTGCATTATCTAGAAACAATGAATCTATGGGTCCTTCTACAACAAATACAGGTTTCGATTCGTCTATTTTGTCTAATCCAAATATCTTACATTCGTCTTCTGTAACCTTTATGGTTATATAACGTAAAGGGTTATTTTCATCAAGTGACCGGCCCTGAAATGCAATTAAATTATCATCTTTATCAAAGAACGGAATAACAATTCTCCCTTCGTCTTTTTTAATGTCTTTGAATTTATTTTTGACAATCGTATTAGTCCATTCTTTAAAAGTCTCTGTATAAAACAGTCTCGAAATTTGATGGGAGGGGATTTGTCTTTGTCTTATATATGCTCGTGCTGGATGATTAACATCACATAAATCCAGACAAGTGAGATGTTTGAGGGGATTGGCTTTGATTGCTGGAGCCTTATTCGTCTTAAAGAAGTCTTCAGTCTTTTTTATCGATTTCCTAGAAGATGGGCTGTGTCTATATTTCTCTAGAATATACTCTCGTTTTAGGGTAGGTGCTATGTGATTGATTAATTGGGTCAATCCAGTAGCTATTCCACAGTTATGACATTTATACAGTACATCTCCTTTATTTTCAAAGATGTAGCCACGAGATTTTAATTTGTCTTTGGCTGAATCGCCACAGAAAGGACATCTGAAGTTCCAGAGGGCTTTACCCTTCTTTTTGAATTGTTCTAATCGAACACCTAGAATTCCGATGTATTTTGAGTCAATATAGTCCATAATCTACGTATTATACACCAATTGATGATGTATGTCAAGTCAAATGGTCACAATCATTACAATAATCTCTTTCGTCTTCTTCCGTTAACTGAACGCAAGGTAAGACATTGCTATAGTCGCCAGTATCTTCTGCCATTTCCTTTTGTTTTGCGTGGCACTCCCATTTTAATGGACACGTACAACAACATACTTTGGGGATCGAATCTCTAAATGGACAAAAGACAGGCACAATAGAATTGTTGCAAAACAACAATTTTACTTGCTTCTCTTGAGCCATATAATTATCTTCGTATCACTTGAAATACTGGATCGGTTGGATGTTTCATCAGCATACCACCTTTGGGGAATTTTTTCGCAAATGCTGTCACTCCCTTAGCCCAGTCAGTCTTACCAACAAATGAATTCCAACGTTGATATTTTTGTCTCCCAAGTCGAACATTATCATATGTTGCTGTATCTGGAGCTGTCCAATAATCACACCCAAACGCTTTACCACAAGGTTTGGTAAATAAAGGAACATCTTTCTGAACGTTTACTGGTCCTGATCCATCACCTACTACATTACTCATATTTCACCTTCTCCAATAATATATGCTGTTTCATCAATACATCAATTTGCATTGATTCATAAAGCGGCATATTTTCATTTATATATTTACGAAATTCTTCGTCTAACATATCTCCATCTGCACCGTTTTGTACACAATGCTCTTTAAATAGAAAATATGCGGCAACGGCTTTGCTAAGTTTGCTTTTCATTCCAGGTACCTTCTCTATTAATCTTTTCAAATTTCTAAGAAGGCGATGAAATAATGTATAAGCAAATTTCTTTTCTGCCGTATTGCGTTGTTTATCAATGATCTTACCTTCATCATCGATAATTCCTAATTTATAAGCCGGCCAGTCGGTCCATTCCATAGCAATAAACTTAGCGAACTTGTATACAAAATACAAGTCCAACGCGGCGGAGCCCGCACCTTTAACCGTCTTGGCACTAACTTCGTTTAGTATGACCTCTTCTTTCATACTGGTAGATTGTCTCCATTTTCTAATGGACGCAAACTCTCTTGCAGATTCATAATCTTTCTTGTCCCCGAAATGGAATAATATGTGTCCCTCTTTATCGTCTATAGCATACATACTAAATTTACCTTTCTTTTTCATTATGATAAATCTAGTATTGGGACTTCTTACTTCAGAATCCCAACGATGTACCTGTGATATCCATATAATATCTTTCTTCTTAGGGTTTGGCGGCTGATCGTCGGTACCGTATACCCAACCCTTACCGGGATATGTTTTTCTAAATTTTGGGTTCATTTCAATTCTTCCCTTATGATGGATCTCACTTTTTTGTCTATCGTAAATAAAGATTTTAATTCTGGAGTTAATGCTTTTAACTCATCAAGAAAAGTCGCAATAATCTCGTGATTTTTCGGATCTATTTTATACATCAATATACGTGTACAAGCAAATGATCCAAAAACATTAATTAGAACCAACAAGTGATTCATTAACAGCCGACTCTTGAGTTTTCCTGTATCTACGTATTTGGATATCAGGCGCTTAATGTACTTAATTCTATTAATGTCCTCATAGAATTCTTCACTTACGCTCCCCTGTCGGTCGTTGTAATGAGTCGCCATATAAAACATTATGTTTTGGTTGGTCAACTTTGGAAAGTACGACTCTATCGGTTGCTTTATCATTATATTCTTTAAGCGGTGTTTTTACTTCTTCAGGCTCAATTTCTTGAGTAACAATTGTGTCAACTACCTTTATAAACATTTACACTTCCCAGAAAGGTACTCCACCTTTAGTACCGGCTTTTCCTTTAGCGCCTGCAGGCTTTTTACCTTCGTAAAAAACTCCAGTACTTGCATCTCGTAGAAGAACTTTCGCTTCACTAACTGTTTCTGTAGCGGTTGATACTGCATCCTTAGCCGCATCAAAAGCGTGTTTCAGTCCTGATTTTCCTTTTTTAGATTTTTTACCCATAATATGGTCCTCTAATTGTGTGATTAAGTTGTCTTTAGACTCTCGACGGTCTAATTCGATACCTACTGTTCGCCCATATGCTTCAAGGGCTTTTTTATTCATTCCAATCAAATCTTTCATACTATCTCTCATTTAGCTAGTTCTCTAACCCTTTCATCCGATGATACCGCTGTATGATTAGCGTATGTCGGAGCTTCTTTTCTATATGTAGTTTTCTTCAAAATAGCCGTATTTTCTGCGACTACCTTCTTTAACAGTTTTTCATCTGGTTTTGGTATTTCGACTGTGGTCCCAATTTTCTCAGCCATAGTATTCTCCTTATTGGATGTAACAATTCAATTCATATCCGTGTTTACCTTTACCGTAAATTTGGATTTGAAGTCTCTTTTTCTGCTCTTTCCCTCCTTTTTCCAAGCCGATCTTAAAGGTATTCGTCTTACCTTCGCTCGGTTTGCGAGGTCCAGTTGCTATCTGATTAAAATAATCATCCATATCAACTTCATAACCTGCTTTATCTGCTACCAGGAGGGCTTCTTCCACAGCAGAGGTGTAAGTCTTGTGGTCTATTTTGTATTTATACCGTGCTTCAAACCACACATCGAATGACTCCTTTTTAGCCATATTCGTGGCGACACCCATCTTAACGCTTTTCCAATCATCTCCATAACGCTTTTTAAACTTATCATCATCTAGTTCCTGAGCAATCTCTTCTCGGCGCTTGATTTCAGTAGGAGTTAATTTGCGTTCATCAAGCTCCCATTGTTCTTTCAAATATGAATCGAATGAAGGAGAATCACCCTTATATTTTTTGAGATATTTCTTGTTAAGATGTTTTCCAATTATCGAATAAACCTTGTCTCTTGGATCTGTATCATCTGGAATTTTACTTACGGGAGGTAATTTTCCCTTCTTCAGAATAGCGGCTGTAGCCAGCATATCAGCTTTGTCGATTCCGCCACTCTTCTTTGCATATTTTTCTAATTCAATTCCAGCCATAATTGAACCATTATGTATATCATTTCTTACTGATTCTGTAGCAAATCCCACAAATGATTCCATCTTTTTCCTCAATCGAGGTTCTCTTCGATTCTTGGATGGATCTTCGTTTCGTAGATTCTTAGGATCATTATTCATAGGATTGTTATCCTTATGACCTACATCCTTACCTTCTTCAGCTTTGTCTCCCATAATTCTCCTTGCTTGATTACGTGAGGACCGTCTAGCGATTTGTTCAGGCTTACCTTGGTAGTTATCGTATTCTTTTCGATAATCTCTCTCGTTTACAAATTCTTCAAAGTTATTCTTAGGGATAGAGGCTTTCATATATTTGAGAATAGTTTCGGTTGATTTAACATCACTTACTGCGGTAATCTTAATCTTACCGTTCACCCATCTCGCTATTTCTTGTCCACCCATACCCATTTTCTCTAGGGTCTTACCATCAGTAGACATCAATCTCCCTTCTTTGGGTTTCTGGTCATAGAAAGAATCTATTACGGACTTGTCTTTAGTTTTAAGCACTTCAAAGATTGTTACGGCTTCTCCAACAATTTTTGGAGTTCTGCGAATATCAGGATCATCATCGAGGACAGCTTTGGCTCTCTTTACATCCCTTTTAGAAACAACTACTTTTCCATTATCAAAATAACCGTCAATTCCTTCGTCTTCTAGACTGAGTAGCACAGCCTTTTCATATCCTTCTCTCATAGTAACCGAATTTCCTTGTATTTCTTCTGTTTGAATTTTGTGAGCAGGAATTTTCTCAGACTTATATTCACCGATATCTACAACATAAAATGGACTGTATCCACCGCCTCCTTTATCATATCTAACAATTTTCCCTGTTACCATTCCCTTACCTTTTGCAGGATGTGGAACTCTTACTTTTGTGCCGGTCTTTAATATTTTTGCTTCTGTAAGTTCAAGGTGTTCTACTGTGTATTTCACAACGGATGCCGCCATATCTCCTTGAGCAAGAGATACTTTGTTACCTCTCTTGTACAAGTAAAATTTGACACCTCCAGGTCTTTTAACATCTTTTAATGTGACCTTTCCTACTTTACCCTTATTAACCACATTTTTTGCTGTTACTTTAAAAGTAGCTTTACCAGAAGACATAGAGGATTTGAAGTCTATTGTAATGATATCGCCCTTCTTTAGAGCATCGTAATCTTTTTCGGTGACTTCTTCTCCCATCACAATAGGACCTCCACCTCTTTTACCATATCCTCTACCAGCTCCAGATCCACCTTTTCTTGATATTCCGAATGCAAATTCTCGGTCGCCTTTCTGTTTCTTCTTCTTTAATTTAGCTTCGGCTTCTAAATCTTCGTCTTTCTCTTTATTCTTTTCCCTTTCCAATTTGTCTTTTATATCTAACTCAATTTCTTTTTGTTGCATAGTCTTATATTTCTTCCGAAACTGTTTAGCTACTTTCTCGACATCTTTTTTGGAAACTTTGAGTTTTTTGATTGTTCCACCTTTTGCGAGAAATGCGGCGATTTCTTTGTCGTATGCTGATTTACCTTCAGAATATACTTCCTGAACATCAATTGTGCTAAGCCACTTGTTAATTTTACTTACTACATCTTTGGCGGACTTGACCTTAGTCTTTCGCATATTTTTTATCTTATGTCCAGAAGCAAACATTTCCATTGTACCATCCGTAGCAATACGGATCATACCAAAACTTGCATTATGTAATATCTTATTCGGCCAGTCCTTCTCTGGTTCTACTGTAACCTTTATCATTATGGCTACATTTTCATCACCACCTAGAGTAGATTTTGCGACTGATTTCCATCCAGCCTTTAATCCTTTGTAAATTTCTGTAGTCCATTTGTCAACATCTGTTATTTGAAGTACAGTACCTTCTTCAAGTTCTGGGTCATTATCATCTTGCATTGCTGACCAAGTTTTTCTCTTTCTATATTTGTCTCTCTCAATTTTCTTGTGTCTGGAACCTGCATAATGGGGACCACCGTGTTTTTCGTCTACCTCGTCTTCTGATATTTTATAGCCCACTACTGTACCTTTAGCATTAACAATAACATCACGAATATTAAAACGCTCCGCTGTTTTGTTTAATCTGGCTCTCTGAGTTCCTTTTTGTTTATCGAAAAATTTTTGTATTTCCATTCGGGTAGGTCCAGATACCCCTTCGTGAATTTCATTTCGATATTGTTTGAATCGTGTAGCGGTTTTCATTTTAGGTTCCTTCCTAATATCTTTGAATTTGTCTGTAGCAAATTCCCATTCCTCTGGAGTCATTATATCTTCTTCTGAAGAGGCGAGAATTTCTTTTTGTGTTTTATTCACTTTTTACACCTGCATTTTCACCAGACTGAGGATCTCCTATATCTCCATCAGTTACAGGTTCAACAGTTCCACCAGATGGCTCAGTATTTAAGCCGTATCCAATCATAGTTTCAACTGATTTGGCTGTAATTGTTGTAATACCTGCGATACCCATATCCCAGACACCAATGTTAGATCCTTCATCTAACGATTTGTATTTAGCCTTCTGTTCGGAATTAGCGGCTTTGCGAGTCAACTGACGGAGTTTTCCATCAATAATTACTCTAACCGGGCCTTCTTCCAATCGCTTTACTAATTCTTTTTTAGTCATAATCACCTTTTAGGTTTACGTTTGCTTTGTTTAACACCTCTGTCTATGAGGCTCTTCAGTAAATCTCCTGTAGGAATGTTATCTACAATCCACTTATACAATTGATTCTGAATTTTTTTAGCTGGCATCATAGGTTTACCCCGTTCTTTTAGGGTCAAATATTTGAAATCCTTTATGACACCATCATTTTTCTTACCAGTAATAGCAGATATCCGCTCTTTTTTCATTGTACTACCATAAAATATGGTATTCTCTCTATTATTTAGTATTACGTGTATCTGACCATTAATTGCAAGTTTCTTCCCCTTACTCTGTATATAGTCAAACATTGTCTCGGAAGTCCCCTTATGAGTTTTAAGCAGTATGTCTTCTGGTACAACTCGACCTCTCTTTGGATCTAAGTTGTTGGATAATGCTATCGAATAATTGGTCAAAACCCATACAATGTGAATATTCGCAGGATTATACCCCGTATTCAGAAGTTTCGGCATAAATTTAGCAAATTCATCGAGACTTTTACCCGTCATATCAAAGAGTATATTGGGTAGCGTTCCTTTATCTTTTCCAGTAGCATTGTCTAATAAAGCATCCAAAGTCTTTGATTTGATTCCCATATCATCGACAATCTTATGAAATTTAAACACATCCTCAGGCTTTCTCAAATCGAGATTCTTTAGGGGTTTATATTTCTCTGGATCAATAAAGGAAGCGTGGGTCTGCATTTGAGCCCAGCCTTCTGGATCACGGGTCAGCATAGATATTTTTAGCAATAATCTCTTCCATTCATCAACATCACGTACCTTGAACTTCTCTTTTTCTAGAAAATTAGATAATGCGAATCCTTTACCAGATCCAGCACCACCCACTAGAAAAACAACCTGTCCGTATTTTTTACCGTTAGATATTAAGATTAACTTCTCATCTAATTGGGCATAATTCTTAAATTTCATAACATTACTGCTTCTAGTCTCCAAGTATACGCTAGACATATACCTAGTATTGCTATCCCTATCCAAAAAAGTTTTTCCCAACCTGTAAACATATCAACCGTAGGGTTTTCGTCCTTTATCTAAATGAATTTTATCATCGTCCACGCATTGTCTATATGGACTGATATAATTTTGATTTTTTAATAGTGTTCCTCGTTTTAAGCCTGGGTCATACCAGTATCCATAACATCCATTACTATCCATCCTAGGTGTGCAACTAGCAACCATCCATATCGCCGTCATCATAACAAATAACAGCATTTTTTGCATTGTACCTTTACTTACTATTTATACTTTTAACTTGGGGTTAGAGGTTTTGAAATCTTTCTTACGCATTATGGTCTTGGAAACAAGATCAAATACTTCTAGTTTTCGATCCCATTTTAATACAAACGGAAGATTGAGGTCTGTTTGAGTGTCGTTTAACACCGCTTGAGCATCCGTACCAAGTTTAGGTATATTCTTTCCGTGTTTCTTGTATGTCTCCTTGAATAATCTGATCAATTCTGCGACATTAATTTGTTTTCCGTTTCGCTTGTCGTTAACTCTCTCTAAAAAATGTCTAGTAAATTCCACATCTATTCCGACTTTGGCGAAAATCTTGTCGGCAAATGCTTCTACTTGTTTTAAGTCTACACTTGTAATCTCCTCGACAAACGATTGTCCGGGAGTCCATTCTTTATACTTTTTCGTAGTTTTCTTTGTTCCAAATTCAAGATATTCCTCTCGAATACCCATACCATCTCGAACATCATCATACATTGCTCTTGCATCTCTTTTGGAACACATTGATGGAACACCCTTACTGAAGAATTCAAAATCTCCATCTTTGGCGGCTTTTCTCATAAGCGTAGCACTCATAGCATTTCCTTTACCACGAGCCGCACCAGCTTGTATGACCTCAAATTTGTCAAATTCGTAAGACTTGCTCTTATCTTTATGTTTGACATATGGAGTGATATATTGTCTGAATTTAGCTACTCTGTCAGAACCTACCACCAATGTTACGTCTTTATATCCTTTGTCGGATAACCACCTAAGAGCATCAAAAGCAGTTTTGATTGAGGTATCTTTCACTACCATTTTACCCCAAAATTTCTTCAAATATTTTGTCTTGTCATTATAGGTCAGAGGATTTCTGTCCTTGTCGTGGGACTGACTAGTAAATATCATTGGGGTTCCACCCTTTGCTTTTTTGATAATATCATTAACTGCTATTTCGTGTCCATTGGTCACGGGATTGAATCGTCCGAACGTAAATACTACGGGTTTGTTCTTAGCTTCCTCTAGATATTCTTCGTAAGTTAACATTATTTTCCTTTGCAAGAACAATCTTTAATTAAGTAATGTACTACTGCCATTGAAAACCACATCCAACTCATTTCACTCATACCTAAAAAACTTGTAGAATGACTCATAGCCATTCCGTCTGAATGTCCCATATGTGAATTCTCTAGAACCAAAAATATGACTCCTAATATTCCGAATGCTAAACCAGCTATTTTATGATTAATCATTTTCCCCAACTCTTAATTGCGTTAAAATTATTTCTACTGAATTCCAATCTATTTACTAACTTGATTGCACTATTGCTCATATGATCTACAGCAACAAATCCCTCAGGACCAGTCACTTCATATCCACTTGCTGTTTTCATAAACGCTGGAATACTGTTAACTTGTTCCATCTTCTTAATTAACATTAATTTGATATCAGAAACAACATCGTGCCACTCCATCGCCCACGCAAGAGTACCACCAATTTTTCTGTCCGAATTGAGTGTTTTGACTATCGCTTCCGCTTCAGCCATTTTCTTCTCTTTAGCTTTAGCAGATTTCAATTTATCCGCCATCTTTTTATATCTTGCTCTTGTGAAATCGATGTATCCAGCAAGAGCCTTTTGTTTATTTCCTGAGAATTTATTACCTTGTCTGGTCAAGTCATTAATGTAGATGTTTAAGTTATATGCTATATCGGTATCTCCAAAAAGAATTTTCATTCCTTTCTTGGACAATCGATTTAGAAATGCTCGTGCGTCCACAATTCGTTTCAAAACCGCTTTATGTTCTGCTTGAGTAAATGTGGCGGTACCTGATACATCGTTAAAATCTGTGTCTCCGGCCCACACATCACTCGTTTTAGCTAGACTCGGAACATTTACTTTGAATACTGCGGATAGATCCGCAATAGTATTTCCATTATATGAAGTGTGCCAGATAACACCGACTTTCGCTTTTAGAATTTTTTTAGCTAGAGGTTGATCTAATGGGACCGCATAGGTGATAGTATTCGGAGTAAACGATACCATCTTTTCTCCATCAATAGTCTCTTTTCTTAAATCAGAAGAATCAAACATAAAGTCACCCTGCCATATTCCTGGTATTTTCAGCTTAGGAAAATACTTTAGAGCAAGTTTCATCTTCGAGGCTAAGGCTGCGGCGTGACCGTGATTAGCATCAACATCCTCATCTGTATAATTGATCTTTGGAGTCTTGTTGAATAAGGCTTTTGTAGCTACAAAGAATTTTCCATTTTCTGGATTGGTTCCGGCAATGATTGATGGGGCACCATCAACTTTGCTCTGAATATTAATACCCTTCGTAGCATTTCCTTGTAATGCTTCTATTATCTCTTCTAGCATACGTAGAGCCTCAACTCCACCTTCGTAACCAGCATTAAACAAAGCATCTTCCAAATGCTCTAAATGCTTGAGTTTTACCTCTATGAGATAACGACCTACATTGGTAGGCTCTTTCAAGTATGTGCTAAATTTTTTCATACAGCACCTACTTCTCCACGGGCAGCGGCGTCCACATTATCTTGGCTCTTCGCCCACTTCTGTGCTTGAGTTTTGTTTTTAAATCCATTAGAAACTGGCATCCATTTGTTGTTCCCAACGTGACCCATAACATACCACTTCTTGTCGTGTGGATTTTTGGAAACAATATACTTAGA
>CEUS01018983.1_pt1 | contig 28831 bp, 25 predicted proteins | sample 427031 | NCBI WGS metagenome assembly CEUS01 (sample SAMEA2622837, study PRJEB7988) | marine metagenome | biome: marine biome (ENVO:00000447); feature: marine epipelagic mixed layer (ENVO:xxxxxxxxx); material: "saline water (ENVO:00002010), including plankton (ENVO:xxxxxxxx)" | depth 140 m | reverse complement strand
GATTGGCTGACAGTATGCACGAAGCGGAACGTGGATTGTTCGATCTCAAGAGCGGACGTCCCCTTTGCGTCAGAGCGTTGGGGGACCACGGCGACGCGTGTACGGTGTTGTTGGCTACTGTCGAAGGCTTAAGTCCTAAAACTTTAAAACAAATTCAGGACATCGGTGATGGGCGAATTTGCTTAGTGGTGACGGGATATCGTGCTGAAGCCATGGGGCTGACAATTCCAGACCATGGTCGAGCTGCCGTAAGTTTAGCCCTCAGTGGTCCCGTGACTCCCGATGAGATTCTGAATCTTTCCAGTTCCACCGGTAATCACCGAATAGGCTCAGTTGATGTTCGTCAGGCATCTCCTCCTGAGGTTGGCGGTTTGACGCTGGCGAGGTTGGGACGATTGATACCTGCGGTGGTTGCTGTAACGGTTGGTGAGTCGACCGCCAGCGATGTTCGAGAATTGGTGGAGAGTGGGACTGTGTTGTCGGTGACGACGTCACAGATTGATGCCATGGCGAGTGCCGTCCGTGTGGAGGTAACCCACGTCAGCGACGGCCCTGTTCCACTGCGAGAGGCGGAGAACGCCCGTTTTATGTCCTTCCGAGAAGCTAACGGCATTCTCGAGCACGTCGCCGTGATCATTGGCGAACGTAGCAACTGGCCTGACCCGATTCCCGTCCGAATTCATTCAGCTTGTCTCACCGGTGACTTATTTGGAAGTCTTCGCTGTGATTGCGGTGAGCAACTTCAGGGAAGCCTTCGCGTTTTCAGTTCACGCGGCGGCGGGGTTCTCTTGTACTTGGCTCAGGAAGGTCGAGGTATTGGTCTAGGGAACAAACTGCGCGCTTATGCTCTCCAGCAAGAGGGCCTGGACACGGTTGATGCCGATTGTATGCTAGGTTTTGGTGCTGATGAGCGACGATACGACGCTGCTGTTGAGATGCTTCGCCACCTTGATGTTCGGCGCATTCAATTGCTAACAAACAATCCTGAAAAGGTTCGGGCCGTCCGCGAGAGTGGGATTGAAGTGGTCGAGCGAGAGGCACTGTATGGAACGCTCAATCCTCATAACCAGCGGTATGTGAAAGCGAAGGTTCAGCGGTCTGGGCACTGGTTGGGCGAGATGTTGTCTGGCGTAATTTCAGGGAAGTAGCTCTCGTTATTTCGTTCGATCGTCATTCATCAAGCGATCGAGTGGAAAATCTTTGGTGTCTCGAATGATTTCTGAGAGCATTCGTCCATAGCCATCCACCAAGTGTTTGCCGATGGACGCGGTGGCCAGTGTCGAGTTTCCAGCGACGCCAGAGGAATGCAGGTCTTCTGCCAACCACGCCAGTGACGCGGCTTCGTTGCTCGTGTCGACATGATTAAGTGTGTGCTCTAAGAGTTTTCCCAGCGATGGTGTATCGGGCAGTTGCTGCGTTCGGACTAAATCAGGCCTAAGATGCAACATCATTGCGGTCTCAACGGCTCCTCCGTGAAGTCCATGGCGCCATTCAGCATCGGGGAGCGTTACACCCGCTGGTCGCGGCAAGAGGAAGTAGTTGCTTTTGATGACCAGTAGGCCTAGTTCCCGCCGAAGTCGTAGTGCCGCGGCATCTATTGCTTGACGGTTGCCTCCATGACTGTTGGTTACAAGGAGACGTTGAATACCTGATCGCGTGAGCGCTTTTCCCTGGGCCCAAATTAAGTCGCCCAGTAGGTTGGCGTCGATACTGAGGGTTCCAGGAAAAGTCAGATGTTCCGCACTAGTTCCAACGACTTGGGCTGGTAGGACCCACACTGGGAAGTGCGACGGTAGGTATGTGAATGCTTTGTCTAGAATGCCTATGCCAATGTCGAGGTCGGTGGACAGTGGCAGGTGTGGGCCATGTTGTTCAATAGCAGCTATTGGAAGAATCACAACCGGGTCAGCCTGGCTGATATTCTGGGCTTCTGCGGTGGTCATTGATTGCCATGAATGGTCTAACAACTCAGTCATCACATAACACTCTATCCGACTCGCTGAAACACGGCGAGTTCGTATCGAACCCAACCTTTTGAGAGACAGGCCTGAAGAGCATTACCTCCCAACAGATAATCGAATCGATCGGCTACCGTTGGAATCCAGCCAAACAAGTAAATCCCGAGCGCGATCAACCTGTCTCGAGGACGACCAATTTCAAGATGCGGCGTAAGATCGACAGTTTCTAGATGCTCAAAACCTTGGCTAGCGGCTAAGTTTCGAAAATCGGTTGGATTCATGAGCGAGTTGATGTGCCATCCCCGACAAAATTTTTCTACGACCCGCTGGCCGGTTGCACTGTCGTTGGCAGCCCTGAAATCGTCACAGACCACTAGTAGACCACCGGTGCGGACCTGACTGGCGCACTGCCGAAAGAAGCCTGTTGGGTCCGGGGTGTGTACAAACGACTCAATGGCGTAGGCCAGATCGGCTACGTCGCAGTCTTTCGGTAGATTACAGTAGTCGCCTTCAATACATCGGATCCGGTCGGACAGACCTAAGCGGGAGATATGTTGTTGGGCCGCGCGGGCCTGGACAGGGCTTAGTGTGATTCCAGTGCCCCGGATATTTAAACGCTCAGCTAGGGTGCATAGACTAGAACCAACTCCGCAACCGAGGTCGATTACGTGGGGTTGGCTCAGAGTGTTCGTTTCGGTCAAAGTGCCAAGCCGGTCCCCTATCTGATGTTCCACATAGCGAAACGCATCTTCGCGATTATGGATTCCTGGACCCCAGACCGCTCGATGGATCGCACCAAGAGGTCCTCCTTGACCACGGGTTACGAATTCTGGCGTGTGGCGGTCGTAGTAGCTCCTGACCTCTTTAAGGTTAAAACGAGCAGACATGTTCTTCTGATTTTGGTGATATCGGTGCTTCGCAGTCCAGGTAAAGTTTCTTAATCACAGACGGAAGGTGCCCGTTAGGTAAAAATCTTTCTGCAAGGTGTCGTAATCTGCATTCTGTTGCGCGACGAGTGCAGCTACAATGTCGGTAGGCATTTGTTGGGTCGATAAAATTCCACATCGTGAAAAGAGGGTCCATGAAGGTTGGGTTACGAGGACTATCAGTTCTGCTGGGTGTGTTTTTGATTCTCATGGGCTGGGGAAAAACAGCTTGGTTCTCGGATGAAGGAATCCTTCTGGCTCAGTTGGACGGGTGGTTGGGATCGGCCCCGGCGTTAAGTCGATGGTACCTCGAGACTGTGGCTATTCCAGGCGCAAGCCTATTCGCGTATCTGGTCCCCTTGGGAGAACTGGCCGCGGGTGCAGCGCTCATCCTTGGGCACCGCGTTCAATTAGCTGCGACACTCGCACTTCTCATGATAATCAACTTTCACTTTGCCATGGGCATCATATTTACCTTTGGATACTTGACCAATGGTTACGGTCTACCAGTGCTTGGCGGTTTGTTTGCACTTGCCGTAGGTGGAGCAGGTCTACCGTTCAGTGTTCCTGGGAGAAGAAGAAAAGCATGAAACCTTTGGCAGGGGTTTGGTTGGTCGTGGGGTTGCTCTTGCTTAACCTGTCAGTGACTTTTACCAATATTTGGCCGACCTTCGGCATCCGAGTGACGAATGAACTTTCAGCCGAACTGGCGGTCTTGGTGATGGCCTTGATGATTACATGGCGTTGGAGAGTAACTCGGTCAGTCGTGGCTTTACGAATTATGTCTGCGTTCTGGGTTGTTCTGGTTCTCGGCCGTTATGCGGAAGTCACGGCTCGGTCACTGTACGGACGCGACATAAATTTATTTTGGGACCTCCAACATATTCCTAATGTGGGTGCGATGTTTTCGGCAGTGGCTGATCCTTTCTTGCGGATCGGTTTTATTGCCGCCCTGCTATTCGTGCCCGCCGCACTTTATGTCGTGGTGAGATGGGCACTGGCATGTGTAGTCTCGGCGGCACCTTCTTTGGGGCCGCGTCTCGTTCTGAGTGTCTGTGCCGGTGTCGTGCTTCTTATCGCTGTTGCACAGAACATTGGTGCCAGAGTGCCACAGAGGATTCAGGTGGCCGCTCCGGTTACGTCAGCTTATTTGGAAGAACTGAGTGAACTGGTTTATGAAATGACCGGTGCTGGTGTACGGTCGCTGGCCCCACCGGTCTCACTGCAGTCAAATTTATCAGGAGTGTCCGGGGCCGATGTGTTCCTTATTTTTCTTGAATCGTACGGTACGGTGAGTTGGGATCGCACTGAATTTGTTAGTGACCTTGCCGACAGCCGCGAGCAGTTTGCTTCTGACATCACGGACACGGGACGTGCGGTGGTGTCTGGTCGCGTTGAATCAACAACCTTTGGCGGTGAATCGTGGCTGGCTCATATCAGCCTACTTTCTGGTACGGAAGTTCGTGACCCTGGAACTAACAAGCGACTAATGGCACAGGACCGTGACACGTTGGTAAAGGTATTTGGACGTCATGGATATCGAACGGTTGCTGTTATGCCTGGAATACAGCGTTCTTGGCCGCAGGGGGAGTTTTATGGGTTTGATGAAATTTACGACCTTGCTCGTTTGGATTATCGTGGGCCTCCGTTCGGATGGTGGGATCTGAACGACCAGTTTGCCTTAGCGCGAATTGACTCAATTGAGATAGCCCAAGAAGCCCGTCGACCGACGTTTGTGTTTTTTCCGACAGTGACCACACACGCACCGTTTGTTCCAACGCCTCCCTATCAGCCAGATTGGACTCGGTTGTTGGGTGACAGCCCTTACGATCAAGTTGAGCTAGATCGTTCTTGGGCGGATTATCCAGACTGGTTAAATTTGGGGCCGAGTTACGTCAAGTCGTTAGGCTATGCGTATAAAACGATAGGTGGATACCTGCGATTGCGTGCTGATAGAGATCTTGTTCTGATATTAATCGGGGACCATCAGCCTCCGGCGTTGGTCAGCGGTGAAGGAGCGTCGTGGGACGTACCGGTCCATGTCGTCACTACTCGCTTGGGTTTACTTGATAATCTCAAGCAGCACGGCTTCGTTGATGGCCTTTCACCGGATTCTTCAACCCTTGCACGAATGGACACGCTATTGCCGCTTCTTCTGGATGTCTTTGACATTTGACCTAACAATGAAAATGACCGCAGCTGAGTGTCGTCGGAGATCCTGATATGACTTCGGGTCAGAATCTTGGAAACTAGGTTCCGCATGGCACCACGAATTTCGAACAGTCTTTTTAGTGTTGCAGTGATCGCAGCCACTGTAGTGGTTGGGGGCAGTAATCTGCCTCAAGCTGTTGCAGTTGGTCTTGAGGTCATGACGTTTAATCTTAGAACGGCGAATGTGGATGACGGTGCAGATAGTTGGCCGAATCGAAAAGAATTCGTTGCCGATCTCATCCGGCGCCGGGGGCCAGACATAATTGGATTACAGGAAGTTGTTCGAGAACAGATCGAGTTCTTAGAAGATGTCCTACCACACTATCGCTGGCTTGGTATCGATCGTGGTCTGAACGGTGGTGAAGGACTAAGCGAGTACACGCCAATTTTTTATCGGCATGCCGAATTAAGTCCGATTGAATCGGGAAACTTTTGGTTGTCACAAACGCCAGATACGCCACCTGAGATTCGAGAGATTCGCGGTCGTCGTCGTCGGTTTGGAAGGATTGTGACGTGGGCAAGGTTTCATCATGTGACGACTGGTCGTGCTGTATATTTCTACAATACCCACCTGACGATCAGGCAGGGGCAACGGCAACTCGAATCGGCGAATCTAATCGTTGAGCGAATGGCTGCTCTTCCTGACGATAGCCTTGTAATTGTCACAGGGGATTTCAATGCTCCAGCAGAGACAAGTGCAACTTGGCGGGCGGTTACCGCGGACGGATTATTGGATGCGTGGGTAATCGCAGAACAGCGGCAGGGGCCGGCTTTCACATTGAGCGAATTTGGTCCGCCCGTGGACTGGGATGTAGGCAGAATTGACTGGATCTTGGTTGACGGACCGTTCTCTGTTCGTTCTATAGAGACGGTCATAGACCATGATAAAGGTCGATACCCATCTGATCATTATCCGGTGACCGCTCACCTTGAATTCGAACACTAGCCGCTAGTAGTAGTTGTGTGGCAGGTCCAATAGGATTTTCCGTCGTCGAAGTTCCGCATTGTCATATCCCCGCGTCTCCGGTGTAACCGTTGAGTTAATTGAACCGTTCAATGTAATCGTCTTGGGAAGATAATCTCGAACCGCGCGGAACTCCTCTTCGTACTCGGGTGATGGGAAGACCAAGGTTAAAACGGAACAACCATCTTGGTGGGAAATTTGATAGAGCGGGTTGACTCTAAGTTCGCCCGAGATGGGCGGTGGCTCTGGAACTTCGTATTTACGAAAGACATTCTCGTTACGACTCGCGATAAGTGTCAGGGCTGGTTCTGTGCCGAGTTCGCTTGGTGACATTGATTGCGAGAGGTCAAGTATTCGATTATCGAGAACATCTGACAGTATTCGGTTGTCACTGAAGAGCTTTGGTTGGAACTGTTGGAACAGGTTTCGATAGGCCGTGGGCGCGAGCGTGTTTCCGGCTGACATGTTGTCACCGAGAGCACTGTGAAGGTGAGGCATGACAATCAGGCCATCGGAATCGGTGACCCGGGTCATCTCGTTCGCCAAGAGCCGCTTGTGCCATATGTAAGGGAATGCGTCCGAGAGCAGAATCATTTGAAAAACGTCATCGACCATTGGTAGTGGATGGTTGGCATCGCAGCAGACCGGTGTGCATCTTGGAGCGGTGAATCGAGTAGCAAGCCACAGTTTCCAGAAGGTTACGTCGACAAGCACATTGCAGCAGTCATTTTTGTGATCAGGATTTATGTTGTCAAACACACGTGTCAAATGACCGGAACCTCCACAAAGGTCCAGCCAGCGTTGGGGTTTTGTTTGGTGTTGCGCAACCGCCCGCAAGAGCGTTTCCGCCGCGAGATAGGTTGGGTCAGAAAAGCGATAAATAAAATAGGTCCCTTCCGCGTCGCGGCTCAGAATATTCAGTGCGTCACGATAAGTCGGCTTTGACGCGTCGGCTAGTAGCTTTTGAAAATCTGCGCGTCGGGTTTCATTGTCGAGATCAAGCATCAGAAAGAGGGCCGTTTCGTGGTGTCCTGCTTCCAGCGCTCGAACTGTTTCTCGCGTTGTATCGTTGGCGATAAGTGTGGGGATTCCTGACACCACAGGGAAGGCGCAACACTCACAACCCAGGACGCCAGAGTCGATAGTGGTTCCTAGTTGTTTCAACGAAATGTTGTCTACCAGTGACAAGCGGTTACCGCAGTAGGGACACCGGAGCAGTTCAAGCAGGGACAAGTTCATAAAATTCCTAGTGGTGTTCCGATCGGAATTGTTCAATAAAGGTGTCGTCTTGACGGCCAACCAATGCTCGCCGATAGAACTCAAGGGCGAGTAAATTTTCGGCATCTTCATCCTGAAGATGGGCTAACGCATTGTGTCGTATCTGCGACACATGGCACTTGATGGCTGCCAGTTTCTGTCTTGCATAATGACCGCTGTTGATCACGAGGGTAGGAGGTGACGCCATGGAACCAAATGCGTCTACATCTGTGACACCAAAGATCTGAGAAGGCGCGCCGCCTGACGAGCTAGTCGTTTCTGTGACACGATTGAGTGCAGAACGCATACTTCCGACCGGAAGTGTGACGTAGTAGAGCGCTGGAGCATTTCTACCCAACTTGTCTATGACTGCCGTTGTGTGTTGATGGACTGCGATGTGATCGGGATGCCAGTAGAGTCCATCTTCGCCAAATGTGATTACCACGTCAGGTTGCCACTGCTGGATGGCTTGTCTAATGTCAAATTCGATTTGACTACTGTTACTCCATGACAGCATTCCGTCTTCGTAATCGAGGACAGACAAATTTTTAATACCAAGGACGCTTGCTGCATCGTGTAGTTCTTTTTCACGTGTCTTTCCTAAGGTTGATGAATCTCCAGGTCCGTGCTGACCTCGGGTCATACAAAGAAGTGAGATGGTAACTTCGAGTTCAGCACACCAGGCGATCAGCCCTCCAGAGGCTAAGGATTCATCGTCCGGGTGGGCGAAGATCGCGAGAATGGCGTTTTGGCTTGTTTCCTTGGAATAAGAGCGCTCGAGCATATCAGGCCGTTTATTTAGAGCTCGGACGTTTCAGTTCAGACTGTGTAATCCGCCGATAGACTTCTATATGCGCGTCTACCATTCTGTCCACACCAAAACGATCCTCTGCGAAACTACGGACGCGGCGGCGGTCGAGGGTCAGCACGGTTGATAGACCGGTGACAAGGGCATCCACTGTCGTGAAGATCCCGCCAGAAATGCCGTCATCAACAATTTCATGTACGGCGCCACGGTTCAGAGCGGCAATGGGTGTGCCGCAGGCCATCGCCTCGGTTAATACTAGGCCAAAGGGTTCAGGCGATTGAATTGGATATATGAGGGCCTTCGCATTTCTTAGTAGTTCGACTTTACCTTGGTGGTCGACTTCGCCCGCGTAACAGATTTTGTTTTCGTCAACCAGAGGCGCCACAACGTTACGGTAGTAGTCGTTTGCTGCGGCGGCAAGAACAAGGCGATTACCTGTTCGTCTGGCCACATCTATGGATTCTAGGACTCCCTTTCCTTCGGTGAATCGACCTAGAAAGAGAAGATAGTCGTGAGGCGTAGCATTGAACTGAAATTTGGATAGGTTTAGCGCATGATGAACAATCCCGACCACATTCAGATCGGACAGGTGACTGGCCTGAAACGCTGATATTGCGATGAATGGTATTTTCCGGTGTTTTGCCCACAACGCAATTTCCTGCGACGAGGGAGTATGGTGGATCGTTTGCACTACAGGGATTGGTGAAATCTGGTCGTAGGCTAGTGCGATCGGTGAGTATTCGGCTTGGTGGTGAATTACATCAAAAGAGTCGGCCTGTTTGACGGCTTCGGCTAAATTGAGCAGCTCGCAAAGTTCCCAAGGCCAAATTGAAAGATCTTCGTGATAGCCACGTTCAAAAATTGTATGCAATTCTGCGGCAGTGGCTGAGTTCCCTGTGGCAAACAGCGTCACATGATGCCCGCGCGCGACCAAACCATCCGCGAGTAACGCGGTGATGGTCTCCACTGACCCTGACCGAGGCGGTGGGATTGGTTGTGCGACTGGTGCAACAAGTGCGATACGCATGGTGTCAGATCGGATCATGTGCACGCAATATCGAGTAAACGAGACAATACACGTCGTGCCGCAAAGTGTTCATCTGCGATGCGAATAGCTTGGGCAGAGTGTAGTGTGTAATCCTTATTGACTTGTTCCAAGGCGTCGATTGCTTCTTCAGGTGTTGAGAATGGAATCAAACCCTGTCCGGAGTGGAGATGTTCAGACCACCCAGTGTCTTGAACAACAGCTGGTCGGCCCGCCGCCAGATAGCACTCTGTTCTGTCACTGAACCATCCTGACCAACGGTCTACATACGCGTGTTTGGCAATGCTGAACTCTGCCCGCGATTTACGAACGAAATCTCGGTAGTCCCATAGAGAACGGGACACGTTCATTGCGTCTATAACGTCCCAGCCATGTTTAATGAGCAAATCACGAGGCCCATTGATAGCGAGTTCAAATTGACTTTCTGTTTGAGTCGGCAAGTCAATGAAACGGATAAATTGGCGGTCCTTATTGCCGTCAACATCCGTAAAACTTTCATTTTTCCAGGTCATCACCGTCGTAAATTTGTCGTGACTCGGCGGATCACTGGTGTGCCAAAGTTCTGTCACAATGGGTTGCCATGTCTTGTGCCATGTGAATCCTCCGGTGGGTACATCTGATCGGGAGGTTCCAATATTGGCACCGAAGGTGAAAAGGTGATCGAAAGTTCGAAAGAAATTCACATACCAGTCATCACCTTTGGCAATGGCCAGTTGTGTGAAGACTGGATCGGAATCGATAAATACTTTGTGTGGAATCGAGGCGTATTCATCGCGCCAAAACCAGGAACCACCTGATAAATTGATGAACAGATCAGCATCAGCACAGAACTCTTGAACCGACTGACGAGACCGCCCGTGGTAGGTGTTGTCGTAGTTAACAAAGCACCAGCGATCGTTAAGATCGAATCGACTTAGAGCCTCTTGAAGATATTTCGTTCCATACGTTGGGTCTGGATTGATTGTGTTGAGATCGGCATCATAGATGCATTCACCGGTGTCTTCGAGATAGAGGACTTCGTGGCCGAGTTCCCGCAGTCCCAGAAGGTACATCAGTGAGCACCAAGTCACACCACCAAACGGGTAGCGTCCGATAATACCGGCAAAAAGAATCCTCACGAGTTTCAAATTCCAATAGAAGCTAACGCCGAACCGGTTACCGTTCGTTTAACCGGCTCAAGACCAGTGGTTATGGGTTCATCAATTCTTCCATTGTTTCAGGATCGTCCAGCAGTCGACCTGCTGAGAGTCGTTTCCACATCTGCTGATAGAGATTATTTGAACCCATCAATTGTAAATGTGTGCCTTGCGCCACGAGTTGTCCTTTCTGCAGAACTAGGATCCGGGTTGCATGCTCAATAGTCGAGAGGCGATGTGCGATAACGAGGATGGTGCGGGTTGTTCTCATCGACTCAAGCGCACTAAAAATTTCAGACTCAGAAATCGTATCCATCGAGGACGTTGGTTCGTCTAGTATGAGAATTGGAGCGTTCTTAAGAAACGCACGGGCTATTCCGAGGCGTTGACGCTCTCCTCCAGATAGTGATGCGCCGCCCTCGGCCACGACAGTTTCGTAACCGTGGGGCAATCCCGTTATAAGGTGATGGATATGAGCTGCACGTGCTGCGTTTTTGATGTCATCCATTGAGGCATCGAGTCGACCATACCGGATATTGTCGGCAATTGAACCAGTAAACAGGATGGGGTTCTGCGGGACGGTCGCTATCTGTTCTCGGAGAGGTTGAAGAGAGTAGTCAGCTAGGTCGGTCCCGTCAATCGATACGTGACCAGCGGTAGGTTCAAACAGCCTAGGGATGAGGTTAGCGATCGTCGTTTTCCCGGCACCGGAAATGCCGACAAGAGCTACCAGTTCCCCTGGTTTGACTTCGAAACTAATGTTGGCGAGTACGGGGCTAGCGGGTTCGTATGCAAAGTTCACCCTGTCGAACCGAATATGTCCTCGGATGGAGGGGGCAGTGATTGTGTTTGGTAGATCAAGTGGTTCTGGGGTGATCGAAAATATTTCACGAACACGACGAGCACTCACAACGGCCTGTCTTAGTGACCCGGTCGTATGAGCGATCTCAGAGATAGGGTTATAAACGGCTGCCATGTATGCAATCACAATGAGCAGACTGCCCAATGTGAGGCTGCCGTCTAAGACATGAAGGCCTCCGACGACGAGTACTAAGGCAGTTCCGCCAAGGGTGATCGTTGTAACCGTCAGCGAGAATATCGATTCTTGCCAGGTCAACCCAAGTCGTTCCTGCATTGTGTCGTGGCCTTGTTTGGCAAAGCGGTCTACTTCATACCGTTCTCGCGCGAAACTCTTGACTGCTGAGATCGTTGAGAGAATCTCAAAAGCTCGCTCTACTACCGATGATTCCAACACTTTTACCCGTTCAGCACGGTCGGTCATTGTTCTCGTGTAGTACCTGAGCGATAAATAGAGGAAGGGCACGACGACAAGTGAGAGTAGTGCCAGCGTTACGTCGAGGTATACGAGTACGGAGAACATGACTCCTAAATTAACTGTTGCCAGCGTGAGTGGGAAAACGCCGCCAATGATTAAGTCGTCGACACAATGGGCGTCCGCGTCTAGCCGATATACGGAATCGGCTGTTTTTGTCAGAATATGATGTCGCAACGGGAGTAATTGGAGATGATGAAGCAGTTGGGATCGAAGCTTATAAACGATTCGCTGCGCCATATCGACTTGAAGTTGTGTATGGATAATCCGAACCAGTTCATTCGAAATTTGAATGAGTAGGCCTATGACGACAACTAAGATCAACAGTGCTGCCAAACTGTTGCCAACGGTTGAGCGCGTGATCTCTACGATTGGTCCCGGTAGTTGTTGTCCCCCCAGGACATTGTCAACAATGACTTTCAGCGGCCACGGTGCAAGCGCGGCTAGTCCAATTTCTGCTAAGCAGAGCACGGAGATCCACAGCACTCTTGCTCGATAAGGACTGAGAAACGACAACGTCCAAGACACCAATGTCATCTTGTCTTGCGGTCTCTACTGTTCTGACAGTGTTGTTTTTGCTGACCGCTGCGCCGAAATATGTACTGGCCGTGGAAGCGGTAAAGGCATCATTCCTGCGGCGGTCGCGACGCGTATTACTGCGTTATTGAGCAGGGCGGTTACGCGAATGGTCTGCCAAACCGCACGCGTGACAATTACCCCAATTGTAGCAATGGATACACCGACGCCGACCGAGGGTTGATAGAGGAATATTGAGGCGCTAGTTCCTCCAGCGAGTAATAGTGCTAATAATGAACTACGAACAGTGCCAACGAAACTGAATCGAAGTCGTGCGCGAACCCGAAAAAGGCAGTGACCGCCCTCATGGTCCTCAACCAAACTCCTGATATGAAGCCATGCCCATTTGCCTATTGCTAGGCTGAGGTCGCGGTCTGGCCGCCAACCTTCGTCGACGTAGACGGGTTGTGCGGGACGTGACGCCCGCAGTACCCCCACCAGTTCTGTCAGCAATTCCGTGTACGACAGCCTAGATTCACTCCAGAATGAATATTCGCTTCCGTGTCTCTTGAATAGTCGGCTGACTCTAAGTGCGTCCTGTAGTGTGGGCACCGGCGATTTCCAGGGATGACGTGTGACATGTTGAGCTTGAACCGTTGGAGGTTGTACTAGGCCGCGCAGTCGGCCTACGAATCGAGCCCATGGTTGGATTAAGTGTAGCCACCCGATGACCGCCCGGTGGAAAATTCGTCTTTTACGGAAAGGCCATAAATTGATTCTTGGCAGACCACGGAGGTCGGATTGCCACGCACATAATCCACAGCGAAATAGTGTTGTCAAGATTCCTGCGGCACCAGTAATTAGTGGTAACCAGGCGGCATCCATGCCAGCAAGTGGCCCGAATATTCCGATCAACAGCATGACTAGAGAGGCGCCCATCCACGCGGGCGAATGTGGGAGAAAATGCCAGGCGTGAGGCCTGGTTGTGTACACGGAAGGAAACGCGGCTGTCCCCCAGACACCATTGTTGACTCTACGCTCAGTAGTTCTGCGAAGCAGGGGCAAAGAGCTATAGATCCGGCCGTGCCATAACATCTGATCACCAAGGAATTTTTCAGGATGATGCGCATCCAGCCAAGTTTCTCCTTCTCCGTAGCCTGTTTGTTGGCGCCAATATGCTTTGATACTGCTTCGGTGGTGGTGCCACACAAGTGCTGATGGAGAAAAGACAATCTTGAAACCTCGCGCCTGTAGCCTCCAACAGATGTCTACATCGTCTCCAGCGCGAAGATAGACGTCATTAAAACCACCGATGGAAAGTAAGGCCTGTCTCCGGAATGCCATGTTGCAACCCGGAATATGTTCGGCGATTCGGTCATCCAACATGACGTGAGTCGGACCACCAGGTGCTCTTGCTACACATTGTGCGATCCAGGGATCATCTTGAGGAACAACGTTTGGTCCTCCCACTCCGACTGCGCTCGAGGTAAGCATCGGTTGAACCAGATACGTCAACCAGTCGACATCCACGCGACAATCTGCGTCGGTGTAGGCGACTAGGTCACCGGTTGCGGCAAAGAGACCAGCATTTCTAGCTGCACTGAGTCCACCATTTTGCACTTCGATCAGCCGGATGTTTGGCTGCTTTCTAGCGATCGCTGCTGTGGTATCGGAGGACCCATCGTTAACGACAATAATTTCAAAATTGGGATAGATCAGCGATTGCAAAGAATTCAGACAGTCGCTTAGTGTGTCCGCGGCGTTATAGGCACACACCACCACGGATACACTGGGCCATTTGTTTTGTTCCATCTTTGAGAACGGTGCTTGGTTCAGTGTTTGTGCTACTGCGGCGAGTGCTGGTTTTGGGTCTCGATTTTTATCGACCAGCCCAAATGCCCAATCGTTAACTTCGTGGCCACCCCTCCACCATTCGTCGGTCCACGTATACGCCACGGCACCACAGGCCCCTTCCGTAAACGCGGCTTTGAGCTGCATCGTGGTCAACCTGGCTTGACCCTCTCGCGTCTCCCGGATGCTGTCCGCTCCTGCTTCCGCCAAGAGCAAGGGCTTGGCCCCGGCGATGTGGTGTAAACGTGCGAGGTAGGCGCGCAGTTCGGTTTCACGGTGGAGGTAGACGTTAAACGAACAAACGTCAAAACACTCGAGGTCAAGATGTTCGGTAGGTGGAAAATTGACGTACGTAAAAAGGTGATCAGGAGCCGTGGCTTTTAAATCCTGATATAGGTCGCGGAGAAAATGTTCTATCCGCTTTGCTCCATGCCACCGGACAATTCCAGCGGGGATCTCGTTTCCGACTGCGAACATCAGGAGTGAGGGTTTGTCCGCCAACCTTCGGACAGTCTCTACCAGGTTGCGCCGAATCTTCTTAATGACTTTGGGGTCGTCCAAGAAGGGAATATGTTGAGACCAAGGTAGGCCCGCAATAATGCGAAGGTTCTGATCAGCCGCGGCGTCAAGCAAAGACGAGGATGGTTCTGTATACGTACGGATCGTATTGAACCCATTGTCTGACATCATCGCCACGTCACGGGCGATTTGTGGTGGGGACGGATATTGTTCCCCGTTTGCGTCGGACACAAACGTGCCATACGACACACCTTTGATGAGAAAGCGCCGTTGATCGATGGCTAGAAATTTTCCGTCAACACGAGGTCTAGCGGTGAGAGACTCTCCAAACTCACTGGTCGTTGTTGCTTTAGTCACTGATCCGTCGCCATATAAGTGCAGATTGTCGCTAGAGGTCTTGCTGTTAGATACCTAATCACGAATGTCTTGCCTAGTTAAGGTAACGACAGAGCAATCAACTCCGGAACTCGTTCACCACCGACTGTGAGGGCAATGTACTGTTTACCGTCAAGCATGTACGTCATCGGCGTGCCAATCGCTCCACCAGGGAGGTCGACCGATGCCACTTCATCGCCTGTCATTTTGTCTAGGGCTACCAACCGCGGCCCGTCGTTGTCCCCCCCCGTTGTTAAGGCATAGATCAACAAGTTCTTGGTTAGTAATGGTCCGGCGCGGCTACTGTCACCACCTAGTGGCGGAAGGTTCAAGTCCCTAAGCATCGGCAGGTTTCGAATCCGGTCGCCATTACCCATCGGTTTCATCCACAAATGTTCCCCAGTGCTTAGGTCGATGGCGGTCATGCGCGAGTATGGTGGCTTAAACAAGGGCAGACCTTGAGGCATTTGTGGCATGTGGGCCAGCTCACCTCGAGCTTCAATGACAGCTAATGTGGCGGGTTCACCTGGTTCCGGTTCACGGAAATGCTTTACGGAAAATGCATTATTGGACGGCACGTAGAGAATCTCGGTTTCGGGGTCGAACGCCGCGCCAGACCAGTTCGCACCGCCACCAGCACTGGGCCGTTGGATTGTTCCTTGTAGGGATTGTGGCGTGAACAACGGACCTATACGGTACGGTTCGACAGCGTCGATGGCCATCTGGCGAATTTCAGGGGTGAAGTCAACCAGGTCTTCCACTGTCACGCCCTGGTACTCGAACGGCGCAGGGCGGGTCGGGAAAGGTTGCGTTAGTGATGGTTGTTCCCCTGGGACATCCGTATCCGTTGGGACGGACCGTTCTTCAATTGGCCAGATAGGCTCGCCGGTGATGCGGTCAAATGCATAAACGAAGCCCTGTTTGCTGATCTGGACGAGCGCTTTGACAGGACCGCGTCCTTCGACGTTGACATCGACCAGATTTGGTGCCGCAGGGAAGTCGTAATCCCAGAGCCCGTGGTGCACTGCCTGAAAATGCCAAGCTCGTTCACCGGTGGCGATGTCCAATGCGATGATACTTTCAGCAAACAAATTGTCGCCTAGACGGTGGCCACCGTAATAATCAGGTGCGGGTGTATTGGTCGGAAGGTAGATGTAGCCAAGTTCCGGGTCGGCGCTCATCATTGTCCAGACTCCGACTTTTCCCGTGTGCCGCCAGGAGTCTCCTGCCCACGTGTCGTTCCCGAATTCATCGCTTTGGGGAATTGTGTGAAACGTCCAGTTCGTAGAGCCTGTTCTTACATCAAAACCTCGCATCCATCCTGGTGGCGCCTCTTTCGTGATGTTATACGACGAGATCGAAGACGGTGTCACGATTGTGTCTCCGACCACAAAGGGTGGAGATTGCACCGAGTAGAGCAGGGCGTTTAGCCAGTCCCGGTCACCTCGCTGGGCCCGGGGTAGGTCGGCGACTAGGTCAGTCCAGCCGTTGTCACCGAAGTCAGGACATGGTCGACCCGTTTTTGCATCGACACAGATGAGATAGCCGTTACCGGTGCCAAAGAGAATCCGTTCATCTTGACGTGCTGGGCCGTCCGACCAGTAAGCCACGCCGCGCTGGTTCCAACGCGCGCTCATTGTTGTTGTACCAGATTCGTAAGTCTTGGGGTTGTAGACCCAGAGGGTTTCTCCGGTTCGCGCATCAATCGAGGCAGCTTGCGAGGTCGGCATATTGATAAAAAGGCGACCGCCTACCATGATTGGCGTTGCCTTAAAGTTAGTGATGGTGGGCGGAAGACCGCCACGCCATAGGTTGGGATCTCGCCGGTTCAGTTCTTCAAAGATGAGGCGAGAGTCTGCCCACCATTCGCTACCATCAGGCATCGTCAGCCCGAGGAAACCGTCGGCAGATGTCCAGCGCCACGCGATTTCAAGATCAGAAAAATTATCACCGTCAAGTTGATCAAGTGGAGAATATTTTGTGCTGCCGAGGTCGCCGCCGTAAGTTGGCCATTCGCCGTTGGCGGGTGCACCGTTCTGAGCCAAGGCCACAGTCGATATTGAACAGATTAACAACACGACGATCAGGCTAATAGCAGAGGTGTACCTAACGTTCATCGGAGTTACCTCGTTTCAAAAAAGTAGAAGAGCGAAATCAGAAGGAATAATATCCCGGAACTGGGTAACGTACGCTGCAGGGGTGTGATGTCTCGAAAACCGAGCGGGCTTCGATCGACTTTCCACGCGTTTTGATCTCTGGTGGTGCGGTATGCTGACAGTTGGATTAATGCTTTGAGGGGGTTGAAATGTCGATGCAACGAGTGCTTATTACAGGCGGTAGTCAAGGGATTGGAGCGGCATTGGTTGGAAAAATGCGCACTGCTGGTCATGAAGTGGTGTTTACCGGCAGAGACGAAGCTCGAATTTCCGCTGTCGCGCAGGAATTCGGTGCAGTTGGTGTTCGTGCCGACGTGTCAGTTGGTGATGACAATGAGCGGGTAGTTGAAACCTGTGTCAGTCAGCTGGGCGGAATTGACATCTTGGTCAACAACGCTGCATTTCCCTATCAGGCCGAAATTGGAGACTTTGATGTCGAACGGATGCGGGAACTATTTGCGACGAATGTTTTTGGAGTAGTTGATTTGTCCAATCGAGTGGTGCCGTTGATGAAGACTCAGCAGTCCGGAGATATTGTGAATATAGCGTCCACAACAGGGCTGAAAGGCTACAAGACGGGAACCGCCTATGCCGGTAGCAAGTGGGCGTTGCGAGGGATCAGTCAGTGTTGGCAAGCCGAGCTTCGCCCTTACGGGATCCGTGTCATCAGCTTGTGCCCGTCCGAGGTTCAGACAGACTGGGGTGGGCGGACAGGTAGAAACAATCCCAATAAACTATATGCGGACGATATTGCCGATACCATCATGGCGGCATTGAGTACGACGAGACGCACACTGTGGCCGGAGCTTGCAGTGTTTGCCACAAATCCCTGGAAAGAAGATTGAATCGAGCTCGATACCAGCTGCTGGTGGTCGTGGTCTTAATTTCACCCTTAGTGGGTGAGTGGTCTGTAGCTTTAGCACAACCACCAAATCGATATCGCGTCGTAATTCTATCGCCCCCAGACACTCTCGATCGCGCCGAAATTGTTTACGAGGCGATTGTATTTTGGAACCGCATTTTCGAGGAACTTGAGCTTCCAACACGATTGATCGAGACGACGTTAACCACAACTTCTGATAGCTTGCGTGTTCTTGAAAACTACACGCGACAGGTGTGGCAGCAGGCCGGCAGGCTGTCACCGGGTGGGCCCGGGCCAAAGGAACCTGTCGAACTCAAGCAACTTGATGCTGATGTGGTGGTGTTTCTATCCGGACAACCCACCATGCCGTTCGCATGGCCGCTTGGGCAGTCAACTGCTTTCTTCGTAGCGGTTCCTGCGAAGATATTTACACCGAACATCATGGCACACGAATTAGGTCACGCCTTGGGACTGACACATCACGACGGCCCCAAGGTGCTGATGTGCAGTCCGTGCCAAGACACCCAGGTCATTGATGACGGCTCGTTTTTTCCACTGACATCCGGTGACCGTCGTCGACTGAAAGAATTACATAGGACAACGCCGTAACCACGATAAGGTCATTTTCGCACTACTCGTAGTATGCCGGCGCGGTGTTGAGTTGTTGAAATAACGCAAGTTCGTGTTGGATCCAGAAGGTCGCGCCGACTTCAGCAACGAACGATTCCACCCGCTCCATGGATTCTCGTGTCATTTGCTCATCAACGTTAAAGACTGGCACCCGCCGGTCTTCACGACTAAGCCTGAAGTGATACAGGTCTCCAGAGAGTACGAGCGGACCGGTTTCGGTCAAGTCCAGGAACAATACCTGATGACCAGGGGTGTGTCCTGGTGCCGAAAGAATACGAACCCGTCCGTCACCAAAAACATCGTGGTCACCGTTGAGTAAGATGTGTTCGGCGTCACGCAGGTTTTGATAGAGATCCGGTTGAGTCGCAGGTACGCTAATGGTTTCTGCGAACATTGCCTCGTGTTCGACCTGTTGGACGAGCCAGGTCGCGCCAGACACGTCGTTGGCTGCCCCAACGTGGTCAAAATGCATGTGAGAAAAAGCCACGTAGTCCAGAGAATTCAAGTCAAAACCTAAGTCGAATTCAGCTAACTGGTCAGCGAGTGTGCGGTCAAGACGCTGGTTGCCGTCTCCTCCCTCAATACTAGCAAGTGATGAGGGGAGCCCGGCGTCCCACAACATGCGCCCATCGGGATGGTCAACGATGTAACAGGGAATAGCTAATTCACGTACATCGGTTTCGTCATCTTGAATGCTAAAACCGACTGGACTGTCGACTCCTAGGCGACCGCAATCGAAGATGTAGAGTTTGAGCGAGGTTTCAGAGTCCGTTTCGGTCACTTCTGGTGCTGGTGCTGGTGCTGGTGCTGCCGACTTTTCCGGTTCATCACCGCCGCATCCCACTAGTAACAATAGACAGGCCAATAGACTCGTACGAAGTTTTGTCATATTGATGTGCCTCTAGAAAGTCACAGGGCGCCAATTACCTACGTGTAATTGGCGCCCTGTTCAACAACTTAGTCGCGGTAGCTGCTAGTCGGCGGTAACTGAGCGCCGGACAGGTCGTCCGGTATGCTCTCCTCGGCGACGACTCTGTGGGTCAGCGTACCAATTCCCTCGATGCTCGCAGTGATCGTCTCGCCCGCCTGCAGGTACCCGGAACCTGTTGCTCGCTCAACGCGACCGGCACCGGTTCCGCCTGATGTCCCGCTTTGGAGAACGTCACCAGGAAACAAAGTGATCAGCGACGACGCGTACTCGATCAGTTCCGGGATGTTGTGAATCATGTCGCCCGCCCTGGCCTCTTGGACGGTCACGCCGTCAATAACCAGGCTTTGATGCAGACGCTCCATCGGATCGCCGTAGAATTCCTTCGGAACGATCCATGGTCCTTGGGGTGCGAACGTGTCATGACCTTTGCCGACGAACCAGTCTGAGCGGGTGCCGTAGCCCCCGGGTGGACGCCCGCCGCGATCAGATATATCCATGGCGACCATGTAGCCGAACACGTGGTCGTACGCACGGCTCGCGGAGATGTATTTGCCTGCGCGGCCGAATACGATAGCCATTTCGACTTCCCATTCGATCCGGTCACGGCCGTAGGGCATTACGACGTCATCGCCGCTACCGATGACCGCGCCGCGTCCCGGCTTGAGGAAGAGATAGGGTACGCCCCGGTTTTCCTGGCGTTCCCGGGTCCGCTCAGCCAGTTCTTCTGAACTACAGCCTTCACACGCGTGCGTATAGAAGTTGACCGCGGCGTTCATCATCTTGCCCGGGTACATGATCGGCGGCCGGATGCGCAGCTCGGACACGTCGTAGATGTAATCGGCGCGGCTACTTCCGGAGAGTCGGTTGTTGACGACGGTGTCGTTAACGATTTCATACAGCCGGTATCTGAGACCGTATTCATAGCGCCCAATTAACTCCAGCATGTCTTCCGGCATTGGTACATGTGGATACTCCGGGTTCGCTTCCAGCGCCATGTTTGCGACCTCGATGTCGATTACCAGGGAGTCCCGAAGGACAACCCCGACATGTGGTACACCGTGGATATCGAAGGTGCCAACTTTAAACGGTTCAACCGGCTCAGCCCCCGGACCTTGAGCTAAAGACGTTGACGCCGCTGCAAGGGTAATCACCATCGTAAGTAATGAAAGTTTTCGCATGTTTCTCCTTATGGTGCTACAGGATACGGTATCGGTTTTACCTTTGCCCAGACGGGGTGTCAAGAATTACCGGCAGTCTTTCTTAAGGTGTACGCATAGCAGTCAGAGCAAGGATGATCCATCCCGCTACGAAACAAAGACCTCCAATTGGTGTGATGGCGCCGAGCCAACGAATACCGGTGATGGACAACAAGTAAAGGCTTCCAGAAAAAACAACGATTCCTGCGACAAATAGCCATCCCGAGGCAGAAATCCATGTGTTCGGCCACCGTGTCGTGGCCCAGGCTACCGCTAGTAGTGCCAGTCCGTGGACCAAGTGGTACTGCACGCCAGTTTCGAAAACGGCCAGCATTTCAGGTGTCACGCGGCCTCGGAGTCCGTGGGCACCGAAAGCTCCCAAGAGTACTCCTAATCCACACATCACCGCCCCGGTGGCGAACCAACTGGCAACCATGCTTCGTATCATACATGGCGAGTCGCCGCAGTATTAGGTGATTGTCGTATAAACTCACCCTATTCTTCCCATTTTCTTGAGAGACAGTTGATATGAGATCTATCGCCTCGATGATGCTAGGTGTTTTCTTTCTAGTGCTTTGGCCGGTTCACGCTCAGGTTGGGCGACCGGTCTTAGAAGAGGTAGAACGCCAGCGGGAGCCGTTGATCCAGACCATGAAAGAACTTGTTTCGATCGAGTCAGGAAGTCGCGATATTGAAGGACTTTCGACGATTGCCGGTGTCATCGGCGATCGGTTAGAGGAATTGGGAGGCGATGTTGAATTTGTGGATCCGGCCGATGTTTATTCGATGCAGGACACGCCTGACCAGATTGGGCGAAGCGTCGTTGCTCGGTTTCGAGGTGTGGGTAGTCGGCGAATTCTACTCTTGGCGCATATGGATACGGTCTATCTCAAGGGCATGCTTGCTGAGCAGCCGTTCCGAATTGAGGGTGATCGAGCTTTCGGTTTGGGTATTGCTGATGACAAACACGGTGTTGCCCTGATCATCCACACGTTAGCCACACTCAACGCGCTAGACTTTCGCGATTACGGACTCATCACGGTTTTGATTAACGCGGATGAAGAGGTGAGTTCTCCGGGCTCACGGTCGTTAATAACGAGACTCGGTAGCGAACACGATGTCGTGTTTTCTTGCGAGGGCGGCGGTCGTGATCGGGTCCGATTGGCGACCTCAGGTATCGGTGCGTTCAAGCTGACAGTACGTGGACGCGCCTCACATGCTGGCTCAGCTCCGGAACAAGGTCGCAACGCACTTTACGAGCTAGCTCACCAGATGATGCAAACCCGTGACCTTTCAGATCCGTCGACGGGTTTGAAGATGAACTGGACTATCGCTCAAGCCGGCAACACACGGAACGTGATTCCGGCTGAGGCTCAGGCCACCGCGGATGTACGGGCACTTTCGCCGGAAGATTTTGACCGTATTGAGGCTGAGGTAAACCAGCGGGTTACTCGAAAAATCATCGAAGGTACGGAGATAGACTTAGTTTTCGAACGTCGGCGGCCGCCGCTCAAAGCAACCGACACATCTCGGGCACTTGCACGGCACGCACAACGTATCTACAGGGAAGTAGATCGAGAGTTGACTGTGAATGAGGAAGCTTCTGGGGGCGGGACCGACGCGGCGTTTGCCGCACTGGAAACGGAAGCACCGGTCATTGAAGGGATGGGCCTCGAAGGGTTCGGTGCGCACTCGAACAATGCGGAATATGTCGAACTCGCTTCCATAGAACCACGATTGTATTTGTTGACGCGATTGATTATCGATGTTGCGAAGGGAGAGACAGGTGCCCTGGAGTGAGTCGGTTAGGCGCTGGACTGTTGGAAGTTTACTCGTTGCGATGGTGGTAACTGTGGAAGGTGCTGCTGCTCAAGTTATTGATGCTGATTTAGCTGGTCGCTTTGCACGCCTTGCCCTTGATTGCGTCGAGAGAGAGTACCCCAACAAGATTTCGCATGTTCTTAATGGTGATACGGACGCGCAAACTCCGCGAGAGCTGACTCCGGCATTTTATGGATGTTTCGATTGGCACTCGTCTGTACATGGGCATTGGCTGCTGGCGCGACTGGCCCGGGTACTTCCAGATGGCACGTTTGTTCCCGACGTACGTAGGGCATTAGCTCGCAGTTTAACGAATGCGAACATCAAGGCAGAGGTCGCCTATCTGTCCGCCGACGGGCGGGCCACGTTCGAGCGGCCCTACGGTTTGGCTTGGTTGCTTCAACTGGCTTCCGAACTGCGGGAGTGGGACGATGACGAGGCAAAGGGTTGGCTGGCGGCGCTTATCCCGTTAGAGACCCTCGGAGCTCAACGGATCAAGGAGTGGCTTCCGAATTTGAGTTATCCGATTCGCGTGGGAGAACATTCACAGACGGCGTTCGCTTTTGGTTTGATATTGGACTGGGCACACGTCGCTGGTGACGTCGCAATGGTGGAGTTGTTGCACTCGAGAATCGATAGCTATTACCAAGATGATCGGGATTGCCCGCTGCGGTATGAGCCATCAGGGCAGGACTTTCTGTCGCCGTGTCTAGCGGAGGCCGACCTGATGCGACGCGTCAAATCACCAGAAATTTTTTCACGGTGGCTGACGACTTTTTTGCCGGATATTCCGAATGATGTTGAGAAGAACGCAGTGCCGTGGCTGAAATCGGAAATTGTCACAGACCCCACTGACGGAAAGTTGGCGCATCTTGATGGGTTGAATCTCAGTCGAGCTTGGATGCTCGAGGGAATAGTGTCGGGCCTGCCTCTTGACGACCGACGGCTGCGGGCTCTTAATAAGAGCGCTCAGGACCATCGGGTGGCCGGACTGGCATCGGTAACGGGACGGCATTACGAAGGTGGTCACTGGCTTGCCAGTTTTGCCACTTACCTGGTGACGCAGCGAGGGCTGCGGTAGAGTATCGACCTTTAAAACAGGAGGTCTCATGCGTACTTTGGTACCTGTTCTAGCAGTGGTCTTGTTTTCATTCGTTCTCGGAAGATTGTCGGCACAGGATGTTCAACCGTCGTGTGATATGTGCCCGGCGACATATGTGTCAGCTGAAGAGATAGAGGAATATGCCGAGTTGGGGCAAATGTCTGGTTTGGTCGACCAGCAAGTTCGATCCTTGGATGTTGGAAAAACCAATGTTCAGATTGCTGTTGCCCACCGGGGTCAACTGACTGAGCGACGTGGGCGTGTTGCGGAGCACGACCTAGTGACTGAGGTCTACTACGTGTTAAGTGGAGGAGGCACAGTGTTAACCAGCCCTGACTTGGTTAACAAACAGCGAAGGCCGCCTGATAACCGAGCGGTGATGTTTCTCAATGGTCCTGGGAACAATGCAGAAGATGTTCGCAACGGGGTCATTAATGAACTTAAAGCTGGAGACATTTTTGTGATTCCGGCAGGTACTGGCCACGAATTTACCAAGATTGACGACCACATCACGTATTTAATGGTTCGCGCGGACCCGGACAAAGTGGTGCCTTTGATGGATGCTGCTGCCTCTCGGGCCTATTTGGAAAGTGAACGATAGGGCAGCCTACAAGACGAAATGGCGAAGCGTAGTTTGTTTGTCAGATCGATTGGTGTCCTAGGCGCCTTGGTGGGACTCGGCATGCTTTTTGCCGCCACGCTACGCAACGTGTCTTCTGAGCCGTACACGATCCATTCGGAAAATCTGCAAGACTGGGTAATTGAACTGACGCCTGCGCAAGGATCAAGCGGACCGATCCTTTCACTGCGCCCGCCCTCTACGCTGTCGATGGTTCTTTTTGATCAAGTGTTTCAGCGGGCGATGGCATCATTTTCAACACCGGCCACCCCTGCGATTCCATTGATTTTGCGGAGCGAGTTTCATGCTGCGCTGTCGGGCGCGGTGTCGCTGGCAGAATTGATGCAGCTGGCACGGGCGGCTGGACTTGAAAATACCACGATGCAGCCGCGCTGCATGTCTGTTTACCGCACGTCTGTAGGACGAGAACAGCAGTTATTTTTTGTGCTTTTCGATTTTCCTGAATTTTACGAGTTTCGGACCAAAGTCGGTGAATTGCTACACTCGCGGAATAGCGGAGCAACACCGTTTAATCCCGAGTACCTGACGGCCGCACTGTTGGTGGCTGCATCCGAGGGCGCATCTTTTGATCAGTTTCCGCCGAGGCAGGTTCTTGAGGCGGAATGTGAGGCTCCCGTTGTGTCAGATTGATGTGCCGTCACTTGCTGCTGGACGACTGGCTATGTCAATGTAGCGGTCACTCTTTAACCGGAATGCCCAAAGAAATAAATATCTTTGTTATTGAACGCAGACGTAAGAGTTTTGTTCAAAGACCGAGAGGCCTAATGGCGTTGTACAGGGTTGTTCTTACGTGCTTATTTTTCATCATGGTCTGTGTTCCATTGCCTGCGGAACAGACGGGTAATTCTCCGGTACGAGTTGAACGGCTACTTGATCGACCCATCATTACGCCGTCACTCCATCCGACGATAGGGCAGAATATTCAAGGTCCGTCGCTCATCCGTGTACCAGACTGGGTTAAGGAACCGCTCGGGACTTACTATCTGTATTTTGCAGATCACAAGGGGCGGTACATTCGATTAGCCTATGCGGACGACCTGTTGGGTCCGTGGCATATTCATCCCTCTGGTAGCCTCCAGATTGAAGAATCGCACTTTTTGACGGTTCCCCCAGCGGTATCCGCAGAGGAACTCGAGCAAATACGCGTAAATAGACAGTCGCGAGTCGTGATCGGATCGTCGATCTCGCATGATCTTCTGACCGAGGTGACTACGCCTCACATTGCGTCGCCTGATGTTCACGTTGATCATGAGAACCAGCGGGTGGTGATGTATTTCCACGGTCTTGAGGATGTGGGCCGGCAAGTGTCACGGGTTGCCATTTCTGCTGATGGTCTCAGATTCGAGGCGCAACCTCAGGTGCTCGGTCGATCCTATATGAGGGTGTTTGAACATCAGGGTGATACGTATGCGATGTCTATGCCAGGACAGTTTTATCGGTCTTCCGCTCCGCTGAACGGTTTTCAGACTGGCCCTTTGCTCTTCAATCGAAACATGCGTCACGCGGCCTTACTGAAGCGAGAGGACACCTTGTTTGTCTTCTGGACACAGGTAGGTGATGTACCAGAGCGCGTGTATCTCAGTCGTCTTGACCTCTCTGGTGATTGGATGTCGTGGCAAGAGACCGAGCCGATTGAGGTTTTGCGACCGACCTATGCGTGGGAAGGAGCGGATGCACCTCTTGAGCCGTCCGTGCGCAGTACCGCTTATGGCCATGTGAATCAGTTGCGCGACCCCGCGATCTTCGAGGAATCTGGACGAATTTTTCTTCTCTACGCTGTGGCTGGTGAAAGCGGTATCGCGATTGCCGAGGTCCATGTCGAAGAGTAGTCTCACTGAGGCATTGAGCTGACTATTTGATGATTTATGTGACGGTCTAGCTTCGGCTTCAGACCGGTGCTATGCTTTCGGTTAATACGATTTGCAAGGAGGTTAGCTGTGAAGATTCGATCCTTCGGCGTCGTTAGTCTAGCTGTGTTGTTTGTTGGAATTTCTATTGCCCCTCCGGCATTTTCGCAAGATTCTGGGAATCGCTGGACCGCACCACGGACGGTTGATGGTCATCCAGATTTGCAAGGTGTGTGGGCGAACAACAATGCGACTCCTCTTCAGCGGCCTGAGATTCTTGGCGACCGTGAGCATTTGACAGAGGAAGAGCTCGCTACTATCCAATCGCGTGCGGGCGAACTCTTTGCCCAAGACTCTGGTGACGCGGCATTCGGCGATAGCGTGTTTGCTGCTGCGTTGGCTGAGGCACAGAGTTTTTCGTCAAGGGACTCTGGTACAGGGAATTACAACCACTTTTGGCTCGTTGAACGTGACTGGGACACACGCACGTCATTGATCACTGACCCTCCGAGTGGCCGACTGCCATCAGTCACTGCTGAAGGACAAGCTCGCGTGGATGACCGAAGTGCTCGCCGGGGCATCCATGCTCGGTGGACCGATGACCGAAGTCTGGGTGAGCGATGCGTCAGTTTTGGTACGCCACGTCTTGGTGCTGGGTACAACAGCTACTATCAAGTTTTTCAAACTGATACCCACGTTGTACTGTTAATGGAGATGGCTCACGATGCGCGAATTATCCCGTTGGATGGTGGTGCGCATATCGATTCAGACATTCGACAATGGCTTGGTGATTCGCGAGGGCATTGGGACGGCGATACATTAGTAGTGGAAACGCGCAACTATTCGCCCAAGAGTTATTTTATGGGGGCTGGAGAGAACCTGGAAATTACCGAGCGTTTCACGCGTGTTGCTCCAGATGTGCTTCAGTATGAAGTCTCAGTGAATGATCCTTCGACTTGGGATGCGCCTTGGACCGCTATGATTCCGCTTCGTCAGTCTGAAGACGCGGTGTTTGAATATGCCTGTCATGAAGGAAATATTGGGATGGAGGGTATCCTGGCTGGTGCGCGAGCTTTGGAGAAGGCTGAAGCGCAGACACAAGAAGGTTCTAGATAACTGACTCCGAGATCGTGACGGCGTTCGATTGTTATCCGAGTGTCGTCTATTACAAAGGGTTTTGCGCCTTCCGGTGGCCGTGTTTAATTGCTGCCGGAAGGTGTTCTTCACATTGAGAAATTCGCTGATAAGTTGGCCGGTGTTCCCCACAGCACTGAGCTCTAACAAGAGGTCTTTTAGCGGACTTTTGTCAGCGAACCCAGTTATTCAATCCCATATCACTCTGTGCAAGATCGGTTAGCGCCCGTTTTGGCGGATGGTGTATCGATTTCTGTCTTCTGATTCAAGCGTAGTGTGAGGCGTCCCTTGCTGAACTCTGAGATAATTCCTCGTGATCCGACTTTGTTTAGTTGGTTCTATAGCTGTTTGTCAGTAGAAAGTTTTGGGGTCCCGACTGATGAACTGGTCGAATAACTGAGTTAACGAGTGATGGAATTGAAAGAACACAATGGACTCACGACCGTTTTAGCCATAGTTGTGATGGTGTTCTCGGCGCTAACTACCACGACCGTATTTGCGCAGGCTGGGGATAGTCAAATGGGTTGGTCCGGCGAGGCAGAACTGACATTGGTTTTGACTGCTGGTAATACAGAGACAAGTACGCTGGGTTTCAGAAATGAGATCGTTCGGACGTGGGACAGTTCGGAATTGTTGATAGATGTTGGAGCGGTGCGAACTGAGTCAACTACATTTACACGCAAAGCAATTGGCACATCGTCAGAAAGCTTTCAAATCATAAAGGAATCAACAAGAGCGGTGACGGCCGAAAAGTTTGATGGACGTGGGCGGTATGAACGCAATCTCGATCTTCATATGTTTTGGTACGGTGCTATGGGATGGGAGCGCAACACGTTTGCTGGTATCCAAAACCGCTATTTTGGAGGAGGAGGCGTCGGAAATACGTGGATTGACCGAGAACGGTCGGTCTTTAAGACCACTTACGGACTGAGTTACACCCTTCAAGATGATGTCGTACGTGTCGCCGGTGTCGTGAATACATTTGTTGGTTTCCAGGCATCTTACGACTATCGGCAGGACATCACGGACAGTACGACCTATACCAGTGCGCTTGTCACCGATGAAAATCTTGTCGAATTGGCCGATCTGCGTGTTGATCTTGTTAATGCTATTGCGGTTGGTATGACCAATCGCCTAGCCTTGAAGGTTAGTTGGCAGGTTCTTTATGATCGCCAACCGTCTCTTTTGGGACTTCCGTTGATTGGAACTGACGGGGTTCTCACCGGCGCCACTGTTTTTTCAGAATTAGAGACATTTGATAACTTACTGACGTTTGCGCTTGTTGCTAATTTTTAACCGGTGACTGAAACGACGAAATTAAATCTTTGCACTCGTTCAGTGTGGGACTTTATCAGTTTGAGGTTAATGACTTGCTCGTACGTCTATCGCTTGTTGTATCTGTACATTGCTAGCAAAAAGTCTTCCGAACTGGGCTGGCGTTTCTTAATTGGCACGACACGACATATACGAGATAAACCAGAAGGTAAGATAGAGTTATACGTTTGAAGGGAGACATCATGGCACTGCGGATTAATGATGAGGCGCCGAACTTTACGGCCGAAACAACCGAAGGGACAATTACATTTCATGATTGGATAGGCGATGGGTGGGCG
>CEUS01030790.1_pt1 | contig 28873 bp, 23 predicted proteins | sample 427031 | NCBI WGS metagenome assembly CEUS01 (sample SAMEA2622837, study PRJEB7988) | marine metagenome | biome: marine biome (ENVO:00000447); feature: marine epipelagic mixed layer (ENVO:xxxxxxxxx); material: "saline water (ENVO:00002010), including plankton (ENVO:xxxxxxxx)" | depth 140 m | reverse complement strand
ATTAATCCAACTCCAGGTGTTGAGTAACGTACTTTTGCAATCCAAGGGTAGACCTTAAATCCAGGTAGTTGACCGCCCTCACCCGGTTTCGCACCTTGCGCCATCTTGATTTGAAGATCGTCCGCGTTGACTAAATATTCACTGGTGACGCCAAAGCGCCCAGAGGCCACCTGCTTAACCGCACTGCGCCTCAGGTCCCCATTCGAGTCCGGTGAAAAACGACTCGGATCTTCACCGCCTTCTCCGGTGTTCGATTTTCCACCGAGTCGGTTCATCGCGATTGCTAATGTTTCGTGGGCTTCGGCGCTGATGGATCCATATGACATTGCCCCCGTTGAAAATCTCTTGAAGATCGTTTCGACAGGTTCAACCTCATCGATCGGGATCGATTGTCGTATGTTCTTGAACGTAAATAGGCCACGTAGTGTCGCACGACGTCGACTTTGGTCATTGACGTATTCTGCATACTCTCGATAGATCTCAAACTGACCCGATCGGGAGGCGTGTTGGAGTTTGAATACCGTTTCAGGATTGAAAAGGTGATATTCGCCATCGCGACGCCACTGATATTCGCCACCGGAGTCAAGTTCTTCATCTTCCCGACCGCGTTGAGGAAAAGCCTGGGTGTGCCGCCGGATCACTTCTTCTGCAACGGTTTCGATTCCAATACCGCCAAGTCGTGAGGCGGTGGAAGTGAAGTATTGTTCGACGAAGGTGTGATTAAGTCCGACTGCCTCAAAAATCTGTGCACCACGGTAACTTTGCAAGGCCGAAATACCCATCTTGGACATTACTTTCAACACACCCTTCGTGCAGGCCTTTATGTAGTGTTGAATTGCTTCCGGAAGCTCACGCTCACTCAGTTCACCTTCGGCGATCAGTTGCTCGATTGTTTCGAATGCCAGATACGGGTTGATTGCCGCGGCACCGTAGCCCAAGAGGAGGGCCATGTGATGGACTTCCCTAGCTTCACCCGATTCGATGATTAGCGCACACTTTGTTCGAGTACCTTCCCGCACAAGATGATGGTGCACACCGGCTGTCGCGAGAAGACTTGGAATCGCCGCGTTGTTTACATCGACTCCACGATCAGAGAGTACTAGGAGTGTGTGGTTAGATGCGACGGCCTCACTTGCCAGGTTGCACAGTTCTGTCATTGAAGCTTCAAGGCCGGCCGCACCCTTTTCTGGCGAGAAGAGTATCGGCAGTGTTACTGACCGGAATGCAGGGTCGGCGACATGTCGCAGCGTTGCCAGGTCGTTGTTGTCGATGACGGGGGTATCGATCTTGATTAGGTGACATGACTGTCGTTCTGGGACCAAAAGATTAGATTCAGCTCCCAATGTCGAACCCATGTCGGTGACCAATTCTTCCCGAATGGCGTCGAGGGGAGGATTTGTTACTTGTGCAAACAACTGTTGGAAGTAGTCGTACAGAAGTCTCGCGCGGTCCGACAAAACTGCTAACGAAGTATCAGTGCCCATGGACCCGATGGCTTCTGTCGACGAGTCAACCATTGGTCCGATAAGAATCCTCAAGTCTTCCTCGGTGTACCCGAAAGCGCGTTGGCGGCGTCCTATGCTTTCTAGGTCGGCCTTAGGCACAGAGGGCGGTGATGGGAGGTCTCCTATGTGAACCAGTTCTTGTGCAACCCAGTCACCGTATGGGCGTTCATTCGATAAATCGTTTTTGATCTCTTCATCATCGATGATCCGACCTTGTGCAGTATCGACGAGAAAGATTCGACCGGGATGCAGGCGTCCTTTGACGAGAATATTTTCAGGTGCAATATCCAGGACTCCCACTTCTGAGGCCATGATGACCATGTCGTCTTTGGTTACGTAGTAGCGGGACGGACGTAAGCCGTTACGGTCCAGCACCGCTCCGATTACTGTGCCATCAGTAAATGCGATTGAAGCCGGACCATCCCAAGGTTCCATTAGGGCGGCGTGGTATTCATAAAACGCTCTGCGAGCTGGTGTCATCGATTCGCTATGACGCCATGGTTCTGGGACCATCATTAGGACTGCGTGGGCGATCGGACGTCCAGTGAGTACTAAGAATTCGAGAACGCTGTCAAACGTAGCAGTGTCACTTTGTCCCTCTTCGACAATCGGGAAAAGTTTCTCGAGATCAGAACCAAATAAGTCGGATTGGCATAAGGCTTCGCGAGCCTTCATCCAGTTAATGTTGCCGCGGAGCGTATTGATCTCCCCGTTATGTGCAATATAGCGATAGGGATGAGCCAACGGCCAAGATGGAAAGGTGTTGGTTGAGAAACGCTGGTGTACTAGGGCTAAAGCTGACTCCACTAACGGATTGACCAGGTCAGGAAACATTTGCTCGACTTGATCAGCGATGAGCATGCCCTTATAGACAATTGTGTTCGAGGACAGACTGGCCACATAGAAGAGATGCTTTTCTTCGAGTGGGAGCAGTTGAACGGTCCGTTCTACCCGTTTCCGAATTACAAAAAGCTTTCGTTCGAAACCGTTGGGTGAGTCAGATTGGTCTGAGGTTGACTCACCTTGTCCGATGAACACTTGGCGAATAACGGGTTCGCTGCGCCGTGCCGTATTGCCTATGTGTGAATCGTCGGTCGGGACGTCTCGCCAGCCTAAGACTCGTTGACCTTCTTCTGTGGCAATACTTTCGAATAGTTCTTCGATTTTGCCGCGGTCCTCTTCGTTGCGTGGTAGGAAGACCATACCGACACCGTAGGCGCCAGGATCAGGAAGAACGATTCCGAGTTTCTCAACTTCAGATTGGAAGAATCGATGGGGCAGTTGCAGCAGCATGCCCGCGCCGTCTCCGGTATTGACCTCGCAACCACACGCACCACGGTGCAGTAGGTTGATCACGACCTCGAGTGATTGTTTGACGAGTTTGTGTGACTTCTTGCCGTTGATGTTGACTAAGAAACCGACGCCACAGGAGTCGTGTTCGTGACTAGGGTCGTAGAGACCTCCTGAAATTTCAGAGGAGTTTTGCAAAGCCTTCTGAAATTTCATACTGCCACTCCAACCTTAGGAGGTTGCGCCGATAGGTTCGACACGGCTACAGACGGTTCGGACGGCGCTTTGAGGAGGTCGATAAATGCCATCACCGCAGGATTCAACCTTCGTCCTCGTCGGTGCAAAATGCTTAATGGACGGATTAACGGTGGAGTGTCAGCACCTAAACGCAAAGAGAGCTTGACTAGCGTCATACTGTCAACTTCTCGTCGGAGTGTCGATTCTGGCAGGATAGCGATACCTGCACCATCCTCAATCGCCTGCTTGATGTTCTCGATGTTGTCAAATTCGGCAACGACTTTCACGTTGGCTTTGTGACGGCGGAGGAAGCGGTCGATCTCTTTACGGACTGGTAGACCGCGGTCGAATGTAATAAAGGCTTCACCTGAGAGGTCGCACGGGTTTACGTCAGAAGCGTTTGTCTGCGATACCAACCGGTGTGTTGGCAGACATGCGACTACCATGGCTTGGTCTTCCCACTGAATTGCTGTCAAACCACGGCCAGGATTCGCGAATGAAATCAGACCGAGGTCGTATTGGTCATTAAGAACCTGTTCATGTACTTGGTCGGGGTGCATATAGGCTACTTCTACGTTGGCTGATGGAACAACGCTTTGAAATTTATTGATGTAACTAGTTAGGTCATTTAAATGGATCGAATAAATTGAAGCTACACGAACAGTGTGGCCCGATGCGTTCTGCGGTTGGCGAATAGCATCTTGGAGTTCGTAATAGCGTTCGACAATCTCCTGACAGCCTTTAAAGAAGATCTTGCCTTCGGAAGTCAGTCTCCACGGTCTTTTGGATCTGTCAATTAGCTGAATCCCTAGTTGGTTTTCGAGTTGACGGACGGTTTGACTGGCGGCTGATTGACTGACTGAGCTGGCGTTTGCGCCACGAGAAAAGCTTTGATGACGCACTACCTCGCAAAAGATATTCAGGGCTTCAACGTGCATGGAGGCAACACTCTATCACAATTTATCTAATATCAATAAACTGCAATATAAGTAACACTAATAATATGAGTTGTATTTTCGCCTGGAAAAGGAATTTATCTAATTCTGTAACTTAAGACTCACCAATACTTTTGTTGAGTCGCTCAAAAAGAGAATCTAGCGAAATTGACTGTGAAGTGGTTAGTTGAATCTTTAGGCGATTCTTAGAGTGTGCATCGATTTCGATGTGGTGAGGCTTGTCTGGATAGCCAATGCTCATAAATTCTTGCAGCGCTGGGGTGAGAGAGGAAACCGATTCAGTCCCTGGTGGAGCGAGTAGGCGGTCGTTTGCGTGGAACTGCCATTCGGTGGAGGTAAAACGGAGTCGACCTTTAAATGTAATGTCATTCTCTAAGAGGCGCGCCGCTGCAATTAAATTCTTCGCTACGCTAGTCAAGCGTTCAGCAAAGGAGCCAGTTTGGGGTTGCTTGGATGTACATAGGAGCCCGGTTCGACCTTCAGCTGTATCTATCGCCAAGTTCCCTTCGTGTGCGACGAGAAGCACACTCGGACCGTTTGAAAGATGTGTGTAGTCGGCGACGTCGATAAGCAGAAGGTCTAACGCTTGGGTTTGGATCCAACGATGAAAAATAGGGATACAGTCGGCACTGTTAAGCGTACAGTCGGGTTCGACGAAAAATTTTAAGCCAAATCGGTAAAGTTCTTCGATCGATTGAGCCATTTATGCTCGCGGAGCACCGTTGTGGAGACCAGGCTGAGACTTCTCTGCCGCGAGGCGTGCTTGGCACGCATGACTCGCCTCAAGAAATAGTTGGGCTTCTTCAATGAGTTGTCTTGCTGATTCAGTCGTTGCAGGTCTCGACTCTCTCTTATGACGCCTAAAGAGGTACATAGCGAATTTTCCTCCGGCATATTTGTCGAAGAATAGCTCGGTATCGAAGAAACGTTCTTTGAATTCACGAACGATGCTGTCTGGATCATCCCTAATATCAATAAACTCAGTTTTGATTAGGCCTTTTGCGGCGAGTAGCATGGCCTGATAGGCGAGCTCGTCGGCTTTAGAGTAGTCCTCCTCTTCCAGCTTGAGCTGCGCCTCAAATACCTGCGCTTCGGCGGCCGCAAGATCGAATTCAGCTAGTGACACGACTTCACCTGCACACTCGCCGATACCCATGTCACCCAGTGTAAATTCCCTCGGATCGCCCCAGTCAGAATAGTACTCAGGATTTTCACTATGGGACGGAACCTTGGTCAAGTCATCAAGAGTAGTCTTTAAAGAGCGCTTGCCGACACGAGAAACAAATTCTTGAAAGGTTTCTTGATCTTGACGCTCAGACTCAAATCGGTTGCTGATTTTTTCGACCGCTTCAGGAATCCGTTTCGATGGGACCGCACCGATGGCGAGGCCGTAGGCGCCTCCGTTGTCACGCCACTTGCCACCAAGCACAACTTGAAAATGAGGAACCGAGTAGCCATCGACGGTGCGACTCACCCCGTAGAATCCAAGGTCTGCAATGTGATGTTGGCCGCATGAATTAAAACAGCCACTAGCCTTTATTCGAAGTCCTTGTGTTCCTGAGTTCAACGTCTCGGCGCTATTTGTGAGGCCATTACGTAGCGTTGCAGCAAGGCCACGAGAGGACGCTATTCCCAGTTTGCAGGTGTCTGTCCCAGGGCACGCTGTGATGTCTGTTACTGTGCCAGCGCCGCCTTCGGCTAATCCTGCTGCCTTCAAATCACTGTATAGATGGATCAGTTCAGACTCATCTACCCATCGGATTACGATGTTTTGCTCGACGGTTGTTCTGATGTTAGTGCCGACGTAGCGTTGGGCTATTTCGGCAAGGGCGCGCATTTGGTGTGAAGTGAGATCGCCAAGTGGTAAGACGACCGTGGCAACCACGTAACCTGGCTGTCTTTGTCGATATACGTTCGTCAAAGACCACTGGTCGAAGCCATTGGGAGGGTTAATGGGAGTAGCCGCTTTATTCGAGTTGGTCCTGACGCTGCTAGCACTCGGTGACTGGTTGAGGTGTTTTGTCCAGCGTGTATCCAGTGGCAACGAGTCCCGTTCTTCTTTCACAAGACGTTGAAATTCAGTGAGGCCCAATTGGGCAACTAGAAACTTGATTCTGGCTCGTGCACGATTCTTCTTCTCACCAAGTCGCGCAAAGACTCTGGCAATTGCTTGCGCGGTGGGGAGCAATTCTTCAACGGGCAAGAAATCTGAAAAAAGCTTTGCTTGGTGCGGGACCGCGCCAAGTCCGCCGCCAACATAGGTCTCAAAACCCTGATACTCCACGCCATCGATAATCTTGGTCCGAGCGATGAGGCCGAGATCATGCATCGATACGAGACCGCATGCATGTTCTGTGCATCCAGAGAAGGCCACTTTAAATTTTCGTCCGAAGTCTTGGGTGTCAGGGTGACCGAGGAGAAAACGCATACAGGCAATCGCGTGTGGCGTGACGTCAAAGCTTTCGTCTCGACAAACCCCGGCTAGAGGACAGGCGGTGACGTTTCGGACGGTGTTCCCGCAGGCTTCCCGTGTTGTGATATTGACAGACGCCAGTCGACGCATTAGGTCGGGTGTATCGGCGATATGAACAAAATGTAGTTGGATGTCTTGTCGAGTCGTAACGTGGCAGACTTCGTCGCTGTATTCTTCTGCGACGTCGGCCAGCACCTCCATCTGTTCAGGAGTTAATTCCCCAAATGGGATCTTAATCCGCATCATTCCAGGGGCATCCCACACCGTGTCAGGCCCCTTCGTTAGGCCATTCGAAGGAAAGGCCAACTGCTTGGTCCCTGTTCCGTCGTTGCGCTGGCCATTGTCGTAGCGCTGTCCATAAACTCCTCGACGTAGACGAGTCTCCGCAAACACTTTTTCGTCAATCTTGCCTTGTCGCCGAAGCGTGATCTGGCTCTCGAATATGTCAATCTCATCGCTTAACGTCTGCGACATTCTTGGTGAGAGTAGTTCCTTCCACGTCATAGAGCACCTGAGCCTTGCTGTTCGAGCGCCAAAGCTTCAGCGAGATACTGTGCAGCTCGATCGGTTTGAATCTCAGACCGAAGGCCGACGACGTCTCCGACCACGATGGTGCCCGGGCCGGACCCCTTGGGGTCGACAGGCGTCCGTCTAAGATCGTTCAGTGTTCCGGTCCAAGTATGCATTTGGGGTGTTCCAGCTTCAATAACGATTGCCGCCGGTGTCGTGTTACTCCAGCCACACCGAAGAAGTCGCTGAGCAATGAAGGACTGAGCGGCGAGACCCATCAACACCACCACAGTCATACTGTGCGGGCTAAGGTCGTCGATGATGGGACCGAAGGCTTTCTCGGAGTGACCCGAAACCACCACGAATCCGGAAACGATGCCACGGTGTGTAACTGGGATTCCAGCTAGGCCAGCTGCTGCCACTGCGGTAGTTATGCCGGGGATGACTTCGAATGGAACATTTGCCTTCTTTAGAGCCAAACCTTCTTCGGCTCCCCTCCCGAAGACGAATGGATCACCGCTCTTCAGGCGGACGACCCGTTTGTCACGTTGCGCTCCCCGAATCATTAGACGATTGATAGTCGATTGGTCCACCGTTCGCTGACGGGCACGTTTTCCAACGCAGAAGCGTTGTGCCTGTCGAGCTAAAGCAATAACTGTGGTGTCGATTAAGCTGTCATATAGCAGTAAGTCGGCCGACTCCAGACGTCGGACGGCTTTGACCGTTAATAGTTCAGGGTCTCCGGGTCCTGCACCGATCACAGATACAAATCCAGGCATTTATGCTCGCTAGTTATCTAGATCGTAACTTTTTATTAACGCCTGTAGGAGTTGTGGTCGACGGTCGGACATCGGCACCTGGTTTTCCTTCCACTTTCTTCGCATTTCTTTGGCTTCGACAATCCATTTTTCTAAGTCACTTGCGGGTAGTAATGTGTCCAGTCCTTCGCGAATTAGACCAGCTAGGGCCGGAGCGTTGCCGTCAGTCGAGATCGCAATGGTAACTCCGGGTCGACGTGTAACACCGCCAAGGTAGGCGCTAGCGTTACTTGGGTCATCTACGGCGTTGACAAAGATGTGACGCTGTTCTGCTGCTGCCGCAACCGCGTGATTTACATCGGACTTTGCCGCAGCTACAACGAACCATGCTTCATCTAGGTCTGATGCTTGAAAACATCTTTGGCTAATTCTGACTGCCATCGATTTGATTACAGGATCTATTTCAGGCGCGACAACATGGACCTCGGCTCCAGCAGCAACCAGTGCGTGAAGTTTACTTGCCGCAACAGAACCGGCTCCGACAACGAGCACAGAGCGTCCGGCCAGTTTCAGAAATAATGGAAAAAGAGGTTTGTGGGTCGTCATTACTACCCTTGAGCAGAACCATGAAGGCCACATTCGGTCTTGGCTGTGCCACGCCAGCGACCTGATCTGTCGTCTTCTCCCACTGCCACCGCCGTTGTGCACGGCATACAGCCGATACTTGGATATCTATCGTCGTGAAGCTTATTGTAAGGCACATCGTATTGATTGAGATGGTCCCATACGTGCTGTTTAGTCCATCTAACCAACGGGTTGACTTTGGCCATTTCAAATTTCTTGTCCCATTCAACGACACGGGCATTAGCTCGCTCGGATGTTTGGTCTCGTCTAATTGCCGTTATCCATGCGTCGGCCTTAGACAATTCTGCCTTTAAAGGAATTACCTTCCGTAGCTTGCAACATTGGTCTGGAATACGTTCCCAGAGCTTATCGCCGTGTTCAGCGCTCTGTTCATCGATTGATTGGAGTGGACGAACCGCTCGAATTGTCAGGCTGTATTTATCTTCAAGTTGTTGCCAAAGAGTTTGTGTTTCAGGAAACAAAAGACCGGTATCGAGTGTGAAGATATCGACTGGGAGGCCATGTCGCCCAATCAAATCGATCAATACGCAACCTTCCGGACCGAACCCGGTGGCAAATGTTAAGCCGTCACCGTAGCTCTCGACTGCCCAAGTTAACGTCTCTAGAGGTGATGCGTGCTCTAGTGTTGCGGCAAACGACTGAAAGTCATCGGTCGCGATCTTGGGTTCAACGAGCCTATTCGGATGACCAACAGGGTCTGAGTGGTTCATGGCTCTATTTTCTCCAGTTTGGACAAGTCTGGCGCGACTACTTGCCGTCCGAATCCAAGTTTGTTCCAGATACGCTCATGGGCAAAATAGAGCGCCCCTTTTGCCAGAGCTTCCAAAATACCGACCGTAACGGCTAGGTCGAACCGGCCTGTAAATACGAACACCAAAAGCGTGGTGGTTAGTGTAGCGACGCATCGCCACGATAGTGCTTTTACAACAGAGCGTGTTAATGATTCCTTGAACATGCCTAAGGAGCCTCCTCTTCTATACGCCACCCGCCAAAAATTCCTATCATCGAATCGTTTCCTTGTTTTCTCTATTGACACAAAAAAGGCCCGGGAAGCTTGTGCCTCCCGGGCCTTCGGTATCGTGCGTCCTTAGAATTTACGCTGAATCTAGTAATGAATAGGCGTCAAAGTCACACGTCCGTTGGCACGGGGGCCCTTTTGGGCCTCCATACAACCGCAACAAGTGATTGAGACACGCCTGAACATGAGCCACCATTGTGACTGTTGGCGGTCTTTGACGTCAAGCAGACCAGGCAGAAAAGGTTTTATCTGTTTTCAACACACTCGGTTTAGTTCCACCGGTGATGCGATGCGATTAAACGCATTTAAACGTTTACACTGTCAGTTGTGGAGTCCAACGAAATATCGCTAGAAGTGGTGAAGGACGTTGCAGTACGCGCGGGCGCAGCAGTGCTGGATGTTTACGGTCGCCAGCCGGCTTGGGTCCGCCGGAAGGAAGATGGGTCACCTGTGACCGAAGCAGATATAGCCGCGGAAAAGGTGATCCGAGCCGGCTTGGATGCTGTAGACCCGTCAATCCCATATTTATCGGAAGAGTCGACACTATCGAGTTATGTATCACGAAGAGAGTGGCAACGCTTCTGGTTAGTGGACCCGCTCGATGGGACGAAGGAGTTCATCAAGGGGACAGATGAATTTACAGTCAATATCGCGTTGATCGAAAATGGTCAACCGGTCCTCGGCGTGATCGTAGCGCCAGCAGTGGGTTCGATTTACTACGCATCCAAGTACGAAGGCGCTTGGAAGAACCACACCAGAGCTGAGCCGACACGACTGTCTTCTCAACTTGCCGATGTTAATAGACCACTGCGTGTTGTTGAGAGTGTGTCCCACCCGAGTCCGGAGCTTGAACACTTCTTGGAAGGCTTTGAGGTTTCGGACAGGTTGAAGATCGGCAGTTCTCTCAAGTTTTGTCTCTTGGCTGAGGGAGTCGCTGATGTGTATCCTCGACTGGGTCCCACGATGGAGTGGGATGTCGCTGCAGGTGACTGCATCTATCGCTATTCTGGTCCGAACGGTTCCCCGCATCCGAGTCCACTGAGTTATAACAAAGAGTCTCTCTGTAACGACTGGTTCGTGCTCGGATTGATGCCAGGTAGCTACAGCTTGCCTCGTTCTGTTGTGTGACGTCCTGAACAATAGCTGCAGTAAAGCACTAATTAGACCGAAACCCGGTTTCTCTCTTGCCGGCTTGACGCCTAATGCTGGGAGCGGTCAAAATATCTACTCATGTTCACGCGTTGCTCAGGCACTTGTTGCAGTTGTATGGAGGTCCAACAGGGCCCCCGCGCCGACGGATGTGTGACTTTGACGTCTAATTAGACTCAGCGTAAATTTAAGACCGCACGATACCGCCGGCCCGGAGGCAAACGCTTCTCGGGCCTTTTTTGTGTCATTAAAATCAAGAGTTTTGTATGAACGGTTAGGAGAATAGTGTTTTGGCTGATCATTTGATTGCACCTCATGGAGGAGAACTGGTTAACCTCCTTACAGATATCGACCGGGCCGCAAGTCTGAAGACTGAATCGCGGGACTGGCCATCATTGGACTTGAATGCGCGGCAACTCTGTGACCTTGAACTGTTGTTGAGCGGTGCGTTTTCTCCACTTCAAGGATTTCTAACTAAGGCGGACTACGAGCGGGTCTGCGGCGAAATGCGGCTGGCGGACGGTACGTTGTGGCCGATTCCGATCATGCTTGATGTGTCGGAAGAACTGGCTGAAAAACTCAGTGCTGGTTCTAACATCGCTCTCCGTGACGCCGAGGGTGTCATGATTGCAGCGTTAAATGTCGAGGACGTCTGGCAACCCGACCGCGAGGAGGAAGCGAACGCGGTCTTCGGAACTACTAACCGTGAGCATCCCGGTGTGGCACAGTTGCTAGACCGAACGAATCCTTACTATGTTGGAGGCACGATTACCGGTCTCAGTGCAGTTGGCCACTACGATTACAAGCTTCTACGACATACACCAGCGGAGCTCCGATCCGAATTTGCCAAGTTGGGATGGACGAAGGTGGTGGCCTTTCAGACCCGTAACCCGATGCACCGTGCACATCAGGAACTGACACTTCGGGCCGCGAAGGAAATCGAAGCGAACTTGCTGATTCATCCTGTTGTCGGGATGACTAAGCCTGGCGATGTGGACCATTACACACGTGTAAGGTGTTATCAGGCCTTACTCCATCGATATCCGCGGAAAACGGCCATGTTGTCGCTTTTGCCACTAGCGATGCGGATGGCTGGACCGCGAGAGGCGGTTTGGCATGCCATTATTCGGAAGAATCACGGGTGCACACATCTCATTGTCGGCCGTGACCATGCGGGGCCAGGAAACGATTCAAGTGGCCAGGCATTTTACGGTCCCTATGATGCGCAGGAACTACTCCAGCAACACGAAGCTGAATTGGGTGTCGCGATGGTGCCGTTTAAGTTGATGGTCTACGTTCAAGATCAAGACACGTATGCTCCGATCGACGAAATCAAGGAAGGCACGCGAACATTGAACATCTCGGGCACAGAGTTACGAAATCGCTTGGCGATGGGCAAAGAAATTCCTGAGTGGTTTACGTTCGCTGATGTCGCTACTGAGCTTCGCCGCAGCCATCCACCTCGCCACCAGCAAGGATTCACAGTGTTCTTCACTGGGTTGTCAGGTTCAGGGAAATCGACGATTGCCAATGTGCTTCTAGTGAAATTTCTTGAAATGGGCGGTCGCTCGGTAACTCTATTGGACGGTGATTTGGTGCGGAAGCATCTGTCGTCAGAACTTGGTTTTTCAAAGGAACATCGTGACATCAACATTAAGCGGATTGGATATGTTGCTTCGGAGGTCACGAAGAACGGTGGTGTCGCGATTTGCGCGCCGATCGCTCCTTACGACTCGGTGAGAAAAGATGTCCGTTCGATGATTCAACCGGTCGGTGGCTTTCTGTTGGTCCATGTTGCTACCCCGATTGAAGTATGTGAGCAACGCGACCGTAAGGGGCTCTACGCAAAGGCCCGCGCCGGAATTATCAAGGAATTTACGGGAATCTCTGACCCCTACGAAGAACCGGTCGATGCCGATATTGTCATTGACACGACAAAACTAACGGCCGAAGAAGCGGCGCAGCAAATTCTTTTGCACTGTGAGAAAGAAGGTTACGTCGCAGGCGACGTTTGATTGTTTCTTATCCGCTGAGCGCTTTTTCGATAAGCGAGTTTAAGTGAGAGTCTAGTTTTAATTCGGCCGCTGCCGAATGACCTGCACTAGACATTTTTCGCCAAGTCTTTCGAAGAATGTCGATGAGTTTTGTCTCATTGTGGCTGGTTACAAACTCGGCGAGATAATGTTCAAGAAAGACAAGACATGCAACGTCTTCAAGTGTTTGTACTTCGGCATCGCGCTTGAGGTTTTCTTTCCGTAGAAGCCTGCCAACTTGTTGAATGATGGTTTCGTCGTAGTCAAGTTGTCGAAGGATCTCGCCTGCCGTGTTGGCGTGAAAAGTGGCGAGGTGTTGTCTCCATTCGCGGTAGCCCGTTCGGCCAACCGGAAAGCGTGACCGGGGGATAGTCCAGCGCCGAATATGCTGGCATCTCACGGCAAGTTGCAGAGTTTCTGAAGCATCTGGTGCAAATTGTTTAAGACGGGCGGTCATTCTCGTTGCATAGACCAACTCCTTTGCTTGAGATGTCCCGCCTACGAGTATTCGGTTTGGATCTTCAGCGTTAGCACGGTCGAAATGGTCGAACGCTTTGTCCAAGCGTGATCGATAATTGGTGTCATCGGTTTTCGTGTTCATGGAACTTGTTGTCCTGATTTGTTTCGCCAGATTGCTGCAGCGATGCTCCCCAGCAGTGAATGAAACACGGCAGAGATGGCACAGGGAATAGCCACCAAGGGACTTGCGAAGTTCTGTTGAGCTAGTACGACGCCGAGTCCGGAATTTTGCATCCCCACTTCAATCGAAACCGTCCGTGCAGTGCGTTCCTCACTCAACAAAGTTCGACCGGCCAGATACCCAAACAAGAATCCACCAACGTGCAAACAAAGGACCGCTGCCACGAGTCGGGGGCCAGCTTCGAGGACTTGGGTTCGACCTGCACCAATCACTGACGCTACAATCAACGTAATAGCGACCACGGCAACCAAAGGAGCGAAGGGTAGAACCCGTGCACTTGCCGTTGGCAACTTCGCTTTCAGCAGGACACCCGCCACGACGGGCATCACGACGACTTGCACTGTATCTAGAAGCAATCCCGTAGCCGGTACGTCGACACGGCTTCCGGCAAGGGTTTCAGTCAGTAGAGGTGTCATTAGAGCGGCGATTAATGTGGATATGGCGGTCATGGAGACTGACAACGCAACGTCGGCGCGAGCGAGGAAGCAAATCACATTTGACGCGGTGCCCCCAGGACAGCAGGACACTAGAATTAGACCAACGGCAAACGGTGTAGGAAGGTTAAATAGAGTAGCTAATGTCCATCCGAGTGCTGGCATCAGCGTGTATTGGAGAACGACTCCAGGGATTACGCTTGTCCGTTGTCGGCCAATTCGCCGAAAGTCCTCAAATCCGATCGTCATACCCATGCTAAGCATGATGATGCCGAGTCCGACCGGGATGAGTGGTCCACTGAACCAAGTGAACAAACTGGGTTCTAGAAGTGCCAGACAACTGGCCAGGAGCACCCAAACCGGAAAAGCGTTCGTAAGTGTGGTAACGAGTTTCAACTGAGAGATTGTATACGGAGGGTGATGAATGACTTTTCAATCCGATTCACTTAGTGGCAAGACGGTGCTCATCACGGGTGGTGGGACAGGAATTTGTCGCGGCCTTGCGCTGGCTTTGGCGGCACATGGATGCGACGTAGCGATTACAAGTCGAAAAGCCGAGAACCTTGAGTCGACAATGAAAGAGATTCAGAGTTTGGGCCGGCGGTCAGTTGCAGTTCCGGCCGACGTACGTGATCCCGCAGCAGTCGAGGCGGCTGTTGAGGAGACCGCAACTACGCTGGGTGGAATCGACGTTCTTGTGAACGGGGCCGCAGGAAATTTTCTGTGCCTGGCGGAAGATCTGTCGCCCAATGGGTTTGGTGCGGTCGTCGATATCGATCTCAAGGGGACATTCCATATGTCGAAGGCAGCCCTTCCGCATCTGAAGAAGCGTGGTGGGGTAGTCCTTAATATCAGCGCGACGTTGCACTACTACGGCACGGTTGCCCAGTTGCATGTATCGTCGGCGAAGGCTGGTGTTGACGCACTTACGCGGGTGCTGGCGGTGGAATGGGGTCAGTATGGGATTCGGGTTAACGGCATTGCTCCCGGCCCTGTGGCTGATACCGAGGGAGTGAAGCGCCTGTTAGTTGGTGAAACTAAGGAACGGGTAAGTAAGGCGACCCCCCTCGGTCGTTTGGGCGCCATTGACGACGTTAGTAACGCGGCGCTGTTTTTGTGTTCGGAGGCTGCTGCATTTATTACGGGCGTTACATTGGTCGTAGATGGGGGACTGTGGTTGACATCAAATCGAATGGCGGAAGCATGGACTGAAAGTGTCACGGGTCTGAAAAGTTAGCCTAACTAATTTGATGCTCTCAAACGGTCGACGAGCTGTTTAAGTCTTTGTAGACGAGCCGAATTGAGAGTGTAATCTAGCTGTCTGAATCCGACTGCTATAGTCTTTGGTAATCCGCCCGCCAGGTGACGATTAACTGTTTGATTGTTTTACGGTCGTCGATACCATCCTCAAGGACTTTTCGTGCCAAATTCGGTAGTTCGCTGTCACTGGCGAATCTGAGGGCGGCCAATTGGTCCATCGTAAAATCATGAATGCGTGGTTTTAATTCGTCCGGGAGAAGCGTTTGCAACCGCATTCGTTCCTCGAGGCGAATCACCCGATCTTGGGCTTGTAACGCGAAAATCCTGGCGAAGAGAGCAATCATGATCAACGCTACCGCCATGAACGTGCTCCAAGCCGTTTCCACCGAGAACGCTGTAGCGCTCCGATAGATACTCAGAAGTAAATTAATTAATAGAATTGGCAAGAGTACGTAGTGGAAGGGGGCTACCATTTTGGCGTGGTTTTGTAATGTTTGAGGTGTTTTCTCTGACATTGCTTCTCCAGGGTTCGGCAAAAATGTTGAGTGACTATCGCAACTGAACCTAATACTTGCTAAGTAATCAACGAATTGGTGGCTACTGTGACTCTTCGGCTCAAGATATTCTTAGTGTTTAATCTGGAAGCTTCGGGGCCAGGCGGTAAATCATACGCTAGTGTGCCATTGATTGTGTGAGCCGCAATGTCAAAAGTGTGATGGCGAGGATGTGATGAGTGAACTTTCGAGTAAACAGTGCGTGCCGTGCCGCGGCGGTGTTCCACCGCTCAAAGGACCCGAGCTTGTTACGTTACAAGATCAGTTGAGTGCGGGATGGACGGTTGTTGATGGGCATCACCTTGAGAAGGTGTATCGCTTCCAAGACTTCCGAGAGGCACTCGATTTCACAAACAAGATTGGTGAGATGGCGGAAGAGCAGGATCACCACCCTGACATTCTGTTAACGTGGGGAGCAGTGAAGGTAACGATTTGGACGCACAAGATTGATGGCCTGACGGAGAGCGATTTTATTTTTGCTGCTAAGGCCGATGTCTTATAGGTCTTCTTCCCATGAGACGTTGTCGCCCGTGGCGATTACAGCGTCATTGAGGACTTCGGCATAGATACCTCCAGCCCAATGTGAGTTTAGTGCGGCACGTAAACCGGGAAGAGCCTCGTCCATTCGTTCGCAAGGACGGGTTTCACCGTTTACTTTCAGCCGGCACGTTCCAATGATCAGCACTTTTCCGCGGCTCTTTTCTAGGTTAATCCCAGATACCAGCAGGTTGGCTCGCCGCACACTGGGTTCCGCTTCAACACCCATGGCAGCAGTGACTGTCTGCCACTGTTCCTGTGAAATGATCGTGATTTGACGGGAGCCACGTTGGTCAACGTTATCCACTAGGCCTGCTCGCGCGCGAACCTGCGCTGTTGACTGCGCATCCATTGGTCCTCGCCTGAATCGCTTTTTCCAAATCTTTTCAAGGCAACCGGCCATGTTACGTATCCGTTCAGAATTTGCCTCCACATAAGGATGACTCTGCTTTGGCCATGAAACGACAACTATTGTTCGTCGCCGACGAGCGAGACGAAAACGAGATAGAACCGGCTCGCTTCACCAGGCTACTAGTGTAAGATCACTGGTTGATGAAAACCCAATTACCTGTTGGAGAGAGCGTCGTGGCAGGGTCGCGAGAACGACTCGACAAATGGGTTCAGGAGATCATGGCTTGGCACTTTGATCCGACAACCGGCTGTCCGTTTTGGTTGAACTGGGCGGACAAGGCCGGATGGGACCCGAGAACAGAGGTTGCTAAATTCAGTGATTTGACGAAATTTGGCCATTTTGAAGATGAATCGCTCCGCGGTGGACCGCTTCAACGTTGGATACCTCGTGGTTTGTCGGACAAGCCTGTTTATGTGTTTGAAACGGGTGGAACGACGGGCATCCCGAAGAGCCGTGTGGCCATTGAAGATTTTCGCGTGGATTATGAGCTGTTTTCAGAGACTCTACCGGACGAACACTTCCCAATAGGAGCTAATTGGCTCATGCTTGGACCGAGTGGCCCCCGGCGTTTACGATTAGCCGTCGAACACCTAGCGCAACACCGGAAGGGTATCTGTTTCTGCGTTGATCTTGATCCACGGTGGGTGATTAAGTTGATCAAGAAGGGGTGGATGGACCACCTGAAAGCCTATCAGGACCATGTTATTGATCAGGCGTTGGCGGTGTTGTCTGCGGGTCATGACATCAAATGCCTGTTTTCAACCCCTAAGTTAATTGAGGCCTTGGCGAACCGTCTCGAAGCGGAGGGTTCGAGTATCAAGGACGCTGGTATCGTTGGCATCTTTGCTGGTGGCACAGAATTTACCCCGCAATGGAATCGTTTCGCACAGGAAGAAATGCTAGACGGCGTCTATATGACGCCGACCTACGGCAACACTCTGATGGGGTTGGCAGCAAGTCCGCCGAGCGGTTCGGAAAATGGCTACAAGATTACGTACTATGCTCCCCAACCGCGCGCTGTAATTGAGGTGGTCGATCCGGACGATCCCAGCCAGGTGACGGAGTATGGCGAAACAGGAAGAGTAATGCTGACAACGTTAACGAAAGAATTTTTTGTGCCGCGGTTTCTTGAACGAGACGAAGGAGAGCGAGAACCGCCGTGTGAACTCTATCCATGGGATGGGGTTAGTGGAGTCCGTCCGTTTGGTGGTTTGGCATCAGGTACGACGGTTGGTGTGTATTAAATCCGTAGATTCTTGAGCAAGGCGCTGTGTAACCGCCTGCTGAAGTAAGGTGTGTTTTTTTTTAAGGAGAATCAAGCATGAGTAATGTCAGAAGTTTTCTAATGAATCGGAGTTGGTTGGCTGGAATTACGGTTTTTGTTGCCGTGGCCACGGCATGTGGTGGTGGTGGTGGTGAGGCGCCGGAGTCAGCTAGTGAAATGGAGATGGCTGAACCTGAGAGCGCACCGGAGCCGATGGGTGACCCACGTGTCTTTTTTGTGGCACCGCGAGACGGTGAAGAGATTTCTGTTGATATTCCTGTAGCCTTTGAGTTTGGAACGGAAAACTTCGAAATCAGTCCGGTTCCAGAGACGGTCCCACCGGTTCGGGAAAGTCTTGGGCATTTCCACTTGGGTGTCGACACCGATTGTTTGCCTGCTGGTGAAGTAATCCCGCAGAGTGATCCATGGATCCACTTTGGCGATGGGTCTAACACGATCGAAATGTCCCTCGAGCCGGGTGAGCATCAGTTCGCCGTGCAGATTGGTGACGATGAGCATCGTACTCTTGACGGACTCTGTGAAACGATTACGGTCATGCTTGAAGAAGGAATCTAGTGATTCACTTTCCGATTCTGCGGTGGGGAAGTCCATACAAGAGTCTTGAGCTGAGCCAAGTGGTTCACTTCGACACGGGTGAGCCTGTGGCTGAGGTGAGCCAAGCGAACCCCGGTTTAGTCGGTCGGGATATGAGGAAGGCGGGTCGGGCACGGGAGGTACTCCGTGACATACCGGTCCCCGACCTTATCGCTATGGTCAAGAAAGCTGGCGAACTCTTTTCGTCAGCCGAATTGCCACTTGGTGAAGGGACCCAGACACCCGAGGAGTTCGTTCGTCAGCAGTCGGCAACGACTGGTTTATCCGAGCAGATGTGTCGGATGAATATGGAAAAGCTTCGGTTTGTTTTGGACCACATGGATGAGATTCTTGTTTCTTTGACTAGGCGGTTGGACCCAAGCATCCTCTCGGAGGGCTACGGAGAAGAAGATGGTGTGATGCGAAGTTACCAGGCCACGACGCCGGTCCTTGGGATGGTGCTTCCCTCGAACTCGCCTGGTGTCCACAGCCTCTGGCTTCCGGTGATCCCACTGCAAATTGGGTTGGTGTTAAAGCCAGGACCTCAAGAACCCTGGACACCGTGGCGATTGACGCAAGCGTTTTTTGAGGCCGGCATTCCACGCGAATCCGTATCGCTCTATCCAGGGCTCGGTGAGGTTGGCGCTTCTGTGCTTAACAATTGTGCCCGCAGCCTAATCTTCGGAGGTACTGCGACGGTTGATCAGTATGCGGGTCACCCTGGGGTACAGGTGCACGGACCAGGTTTTAGCAAGATTCTGCTTGGTGATGACCAAGTTGATAGCTGGGAACAACATCTTGATCTGATGGTTGACAGTATCTTGGTGAATAGCGGCCGCGGGTGTATTAACTGTTCTGGAATCTGGGCGTCCCGGCACACGACGGAAATTGCTGAAGCATTGGCCGAGAAACTTGGGCCGATAGCGCCCTTGCCGCCAGACGATCCCGCCGCTGCGCTGGCCGCGTTCACGGTGCCTGGTCAAGCACAGGCAATTTCTGCTGACATCGATGGGGTAATCCAGGAGTCCGGTGTTGAAGATGTGACCGCTCGATTTCGCGACGGTCGTCTTGTCGCGAAAGAGCGCTGTGACTATCTTCGCCCGACGGTTTTACATTGTGAATCTCCGGATACCGCGGCGTCGAAGAAAGAGTACATGTTTCCCTTTGCTACGGTTGTGCAATGTCCACAAGAGAAAATGTTGTCCGCGATTGGGCCAACATTAGTAGCCACGGCGATCACGGAGGATGAGTCTTTCAGGCGGACGTTGGTTGATGCCGGAAACATCGACCGTTTGAATATTGGGCCGATACCGACAATTAAACTCAATTGGCTCCAGCCTCACGAAGGTAACATTGTCGACTTCCTGTTCCGCCCACGTGCGTTCCAGTTGGTGTCTTAGCCGGTAGTAGGTCAGACAGCAACGTTGTTCATGGAACGCGAACAATGTTGGGGAGTGCCACCGTGCTCAAAGTAGATAATCTGAGCAAGCAATACTCCACAGCCCAGGGACCATTACCGATCCTTTCTGAGGTTACCTTCAGTCTTGCCCCGGGCGATTCCATGTCGATCATCGGGCCGTCTGGCGTTGGTAAGAGTACGCTGCTTTATGTACTTGGAGCTCTTGACCCACCGACCACGGGCACGGTGACGCTCGATGGTGAAAATCCATTCACTCTGCCAGAGTCAGAGTTGGCAGTCTTTCGCAATAGTCAGGTTGGATTTGTCTTTCAAGATCACTTATTACTCCCTCAGTGTACTGTGCTCGAAAATGTTCTTCTGCCCACGCTGGTCGCTGCGGCGGACGCAAGTATCAGGGAACGTGCTGTTGAGCTGATCGACCAAGTAGGGCTTAAACCTAGACTGGAACATCGGCCGGGGGAATTATCTGGTGGAGAACGACAGCGCGTTGCTTTGGCCCGGGCGTTGATCCGCCAGCCACAGTTGTTACTGTGTGATGAGCCGACAGGTAATTTGGACCGTGAGTCGGCCGATACGGTGTCCTCTTTGCTCTTCGATTTGCACAGGCAACGACAGGCAATTCTTGTCGTGGTAACGCACAATGTCGTACTGGCGCAGCGCTGTGCGAAGCAGTACCAATTGACTGAACGAACTTTGGAGCCAGTGTCACTGTAACCCATGACAATTCAGGCACTTATTCGCCGCAACCTGTTGCACTTTTGGCGAACCAATCTGGCCGTGGTGGTTGGCGTCGGTGTTGCTGTAGCCGTACTGGCTGGCGCATTACTTGTTGGGTCGTCAGTGCGAGCCAGTCTGCAAAGTTTGGCTCTTGAGCGATTGGGTTCGGTGGATACCGTTGTTACAAGTGCCAGTTTCGTTCAAGAGTCCCTTGCCGAGAAAGTATTGGATACCGGTTCCGCACGAGAATGGTTCGGCGGGGTTGCTCCGATTATCGCGGTTGAGGGTTTTGTGACCCACCAAGAGAGCGGTCGTCGTGCGTCCGGAGTTCAGGTTTATGGTGTCGATGAACGGTTCTGGGACTTCCATGAACAAAACGCGGAGTCGCTCACTTTGGAGCGAAACCGTGTTTTTGTGAGTGAAGGACTGGCCAGTGAGCTGGGCGTGACGGTGGACGACAGCGTCCTAGTTCGAGTGGAACTCCCGTCAGCTATTCCGATCAGTTCGTTGCATGGACGGCGCGACGATTTAGGTCGGACAATTCGACTTGGAATAGAGCGTGTTCTTCCGCCTGAGGCAGAGGGCGAGTTTTCGTTTCGTCCCCAACAGGGACGGGCACGATCAGTTTTTGTTTCTTTGACTCGATTGCAACAAGCCCTTGAGCAAGAAGGACGAGTCAACACTGTTCTTCTCGGTGTTGGCGACCTCACGAGTGGTGGTTCGGTTGAGATGGCTACTAGACTAACCGCCGCTGAGTCTGCTGTGCGAGCGGCCGCATCGTTGGAGGACATTGGCTTGAGGGTGCGGGTTGTTGCGGATCGCAACGAACTGGCAGTTGAAGCGGTTGGCGGGTTGGTCAATGAAACGACAGCTCAAGCGGTTGGTTCCGTTGCTGAGGCGAGTGGCATCGAAATGAAACCGATCTTGACTTACTTGGTTAACAAATTGATACGCGGTGACCGGATAATGCCGTACTCCCTCGTGTCGGCCATTGACCTTGAGCTTGTCAGCGACCAGTCAGGTGATTTTACGAACAGTGAGAATAGTGCTGTTCCGCTGGTGCTGAATGAATGGGCAGCCGATGACTTGAACGTCTCCGAAGGTGATTTTGTCGAATTCGAGTATTTCGTTTGGGAAGATGAGGGCCGACTTGTTACCCATGACGCGAGTTTCCGTGTAGCCGACGTCGTGCCGATTGCTGGTGCCGCAGGCGACTCGAGCTTAGCTCCGGATTATCCAGGGATCACGGAGGCAGTTGACCTCACCGGGTGGGATCCTCCGTTTGAGATTGATTTGGGACTCATTCGGCCACAGGATGAAGCTTATTGGGACGAGTATCGAACTACACCAAAAGCTTTCATCCCACTGGAAACAGGCCAACAGTTATGGGAATCGCGCTGGGGTTCTTTGACGTCTATTCGTCTTAAACCAACCGGAGACTTGGAAGTCGCAGCGGAGCAGTTCGGTCGAGAACTTCTAGCTGCCGTGGATCCAGTCTCGACAGGATTCGTCGTTTATCCGGCGAGAGCACTGGCTGTGGAATCGTCTGTAGGTGCGACCGACTTTGGTCTGTATTTTATCTATTTCAGTTTTTTTCTTGTCGTTTCTGCACTGTTGCTGGCGAGTCTCTTTTTTCGTTTGGGTGTGGAGCAGCGATTAGCAGAAATTGGTTTACTGCGTGCTGCTGGTTTCTCGGATAAAACGATCTGGAAAATTTTTAGTAGGGAAGCTTTATTACTGTCTGTGATGGGAAGCCTCATTGGCGTGGTTGGGGCAGTTGTCTATGCGGAACTCATCATGTGGGGCCTTAGGACGTGGTGGGTTGATGCGGTTGGAACTACCCGGCTCACTCTTTTTGTTTCCCCAGTGGCTCTCATGTCTGGGGCGCTTGGCGGTGTTATTGCTGCGTTTCTGTCGATCGCTTTGACCCTGCGGTCGCTTAGTCCAGTATCTCCACGAAGTCTGTTGTCCGGAATACTTACAGAGAATACTTTTTCAGGAAATACTGGCTCTCGGTCACGTCTTGTTACTCTTGCGGTGGGCTTGTTTTGTCTCGGGATTGGTTTGATTGTGGCTTCGACTGTGGACTTGTTGACCTCGACAGTCGGGTTTTTTGGCGGAGGAATATCGCTACTGTGTAGTTTGCTTGTGACCACGTCTGTCTTGCTCCGCGGCGGCTATCGTCGCCAGACTGGAAGGCCGTGGTCGATTGTCCAAGTTGGATTCCGGAATGCGAGTGCCCGTCCTGGACGAAGTGTGTTGTGTATCGCCCTTATCGCATCGGCAGCATTCATTATTGTCGCAGTTGACGCTTTCCACCGCGAAGGTGCTGAGAACGAATTAAACCCACAATCTGGAACTGGAGGCTACCCACTTCTCGCTGACACATTACTGCCGATTGCTCACGATCTGTCTGTTGCGGCTGGTCAAGATGCGCTCAACTTGTTTGATTTTTATGAATCGGGTGGGGTTCTTGAAGGCGTGACGTTCACACGGTTTCGCCTGAGACCAGGCGAAGATGCTAGTTGCCTTAATTTATATCAAGCCAAGGATCCGAGAATCTTGGCTGCGACTGAAACGTTTTTGTCGGAGGGGCGATTTTCATTTGCCGGGAGTTTGGCCGAAACTCAAGTCGAGAGGGAGAACCCGTGGCAACTTTTGCACCGGACGTTTGAGGATGGAGCGATTCCCGCGATTGCGGATGCGACCTCGTTGACCTACGCGTTACATCTCAAAGTGGGTGATGATTTCGTTTTGAATCGCGATACAGACAATCCAATTCGTTTACGTATTGTTGCCGCGCTGTCTGACAGTATTTTTCAACGAGAGTTGATGGTTTCAGAAGAGCATTTTGACCGGTTCTTTCCGCATTACGAGGGGTACAGATTTTTCTTGATCGATACGCCGCTGGACCGGACGGATGAAGTGACTGCTGCATTAGAGGGGCGCTTGTCAGACTATGGATTCGATGTGGTTTCAACCGCTGAGCGACTAGCTGGATTCCATCGCGTCGAGAATACTTATCTGGCCACTTTTCAGGCATTAGGTGGTCTTGGTTTGGTGCTCGGTACGTTTGGGCTCGGAGCGGTGTTACTTCGGAATGTATTTGAGCGACGACGGGAGTTGGCGCTTTTGCGTGCTGTGGGTTTTAATTCGCGGCATCTATCGTTGCTGATCCTGTCCGAAAACGCTTTTCTGTTACTTGTTGGTTTGTTTACCGGAACGGTCTCGGCGTTGGTGGCTATTGCTCCTGCCTGGGTTTCTCGGGGAGGTAGCCTTCCATTCTTGTCGCTTGGGTCGTTATTGGTCATCGTTCTCGTCGCAGGGTTCTCTGCGTCCGTTTTTGCGACGTTATCTGCGGTGCGAGCTCCACTTCTTTCTTCGCTCCGTTCCGAGTAATTCCATCCATGCCACCGCCGATTCCAGAGAAGCGCCCCCATCACCTTGAACTCAATGGTGATGTTCGAGTGGATGAATATTATTGGTTGAGAGAACGATCGAATCCTGAGGTTACGGCATATTTAACTGCTGAGAACCAGTATGTTGACGAGTGCTTGGGACACACACGGGAACAGCAGGAGACTTTATTTAAGGAGATCAAGGGGCGGATCAAACAGACTGACGTTTCGGTGCCATACCGCGACGGGAAGCACCTTTATTACTGGCGTTACGAGGATGGACGAGAGTATCGAATTTATTGCCGACAATTAGAGATAGGCGCCGTTGAGGAAGTGACACTTGACGTTAACAAAATTGCTGAAGGACATAGCTACTGCGATGTTGGCGGACTCAAGTTTAGTCCGGATGAGCGACTGCTTGGGTATGCAGTCGACACAGTTGGCCGACGGCGATATGACATCTGTTTTCACGACGTTAATAAGGGAGTTGTAGTTAGTGATGTGATTAAAGATGTCACAGGAAATTTCGTATGGGCCAACGATAATGCGACTATTTTTTACACCCGCCAACATGATTCGACGCTTCGAGCTTATCAGGTCTATCGCCATCGCCTCGGTCAGGATGTGTCAACAGATGAATTGGTCTATGAAGAAACCGACGAGACTTTTGGATGTGGCGTTGGTAAAAGTCGGTCCCAGCAACACATTCTGATTGGTTGCTACCAAACGCTCACTACGGAGTACCACGTTCTTGATGCGGACCATCCAGAGAATCCTCCGCGCGCATTTGTTCGCCGAAAAAATGGACACGAGTATCACATCGACCACTATAACGATAGATTCTTTGTCCGGAGTAATGCGGGAGCCAAGAATTATCGTCTTTTAGAAACAAGCGATGAGCCGAGCCGATGGGGTGAGCAACACTGGCAGGAACTCGTTCCCCATAGGGACGGAGTGTTGCTGGAAACATTTGAATTATTTGCACAGTTTCTAGTGCTGCAAGAACGAGTTGATGGTCTTGTGAGGCTTTGCGTTCGACCGTGGAATGGAGATGGTGCACACGAAGTTATCTTCCCGGAACCTGCCTATGACGCGTATATCGATGCGCATAACAAAGTAGTAGATACGACAGTGCTTCGTTTCGGATATAGCTCTCTAAGTACGCCAGCATCTGAATACGATTACGACATGGTCACACGTGAGCGAACTCTGTTGAAACGTGAAGAAGTTCTCGGTGGATTTCAATCTGAGAATTATCGAACACGGCGACTTATGGCCAAGACTGCCGATGGTGTTGAGGTTCCGATCTCACTAGTGTCCCGCTGTGATACACCGGTGGACGGGTCTAGCCCACTGTTGCTCTACGGATATGGGTCGTATGGGATCAGCATGGATGCTGATTTTCGATCCACTCGACTCAGTTTGTTGGACCGAGGGTTTGTCTTTGCAATTGCTCATGTTCGGGGTGGCGAGGAACTCGGTCGTGAGTGGTATGACGCGGGGAAACTACTAAATAAGAAAAATACATTTACGGATTTCGTATCATGCGCTGAGCATCTCATCGCCGAGCGTTACACATCCGCAGACCGGCTATTTGCGATGGGAGGGAGTGCTGGCGGTTTGTTGATGGGCGCGGTTTGCAATATGCGACCGGATCTGTTTCACGCCGTTGTCGCCCAGGTGCCCTTTGTCGATGTGGTGACTACGATGTCAGACCACACGATTCCGTTGACGACTGGTGAGTTTGACGAATGGGGAGACCCGCGAGATCCACTTTACTACGACTATATAAAATCGTACTCGCCTTATGACAACGTCACTCCGCAGGCATACCCGCATCTGTTGGTAATGGCCGGACTTCATGATTCGCAGGTGCAATATTGGGAGCCAGCCAAATGGGTTGCCAAACTTCGCACCGTCAAGACCGACGATAATCTTCTACTCCTCAAAACGAATATGGATGCAGGGCATAGTGGATCTTCAGGGCGCTATCGACGATACCGTGAGGTTGCACTCCAGTATGCTTTCTTGCTTGATCTGGCGCCGCCTGGGACTACTTCAAACACACTCTCTTGACGGCTTAAGGGTGGTGTGTCGTAATTTCTGATCTACGATTAGTAGACCGTTTCAGCAAGTGGGGGGCACGTGAGACAAAAAGTTCGAGTCGGATATCGAGAGATGGTTTTGATCTCGTTGCGGCACAACGCGATCGGGCAGTTGTTACGTTTAACGAGTCCGCTGTTCCTCTTGCTTGTCTTGGCTTCGCAGGTGCCAATTTTTGCCAACAATTGGCCAAATTGGCGAGGTCCGACGAGAAACGGTGTATCCACAGAAGCTGTACCGGTCGAGTGGGACGCGGACAAGAATGTGGTTTGGAAGCTTGAGATGCCTGACTGGACCGGTTCAACTCCAGCGATCTGGGAAGAATCGATTTTCCTTAATGTTGCAGCCGGTGAAAATTTGGAATTGTGGTGTCTTGACCGCAATACGGGACAACCGGTCTGGAAGCGCTTCCTAAGTGATGGCAATCATCGCCAGCGAAAACAAAACATGTCGTCACCATCGCCGGTCACTGATGGCCAATATGTGTGGGTGATAACGGGTACGGGCATATTGAGAGCATTCAACTTTGACGGCGATGAAATCTGGATGCGAGACATTCAGGCGGATTACGGCCCGTTTGGGTTGAACTGGGGGTACGCCTCATCGCCGCTGCTTGATGGCAATGCGTTGTATGTGCAGGTGCTTCACGGTATGAAGACCGATGATCCTTCATATGTTTTACGAATCGATGCGGCTAATGGCGAGACTGTTTGGAGGCAAGAACGTCCAACTGAAGCTTTACGTGAGTCTCCAGATTCCTATACGACCCCCGCGTTACTGACCTACGATGGCACGACAGAGATAGTCATTACTGGTGGCGACGCCGTTACCGGGCATGATCCTGAAAGCGGCCAAGAACTGTGGCGAGCTGACGGGTTGAATCCCACCAGAAACGGCGCTTATCGGATCGTGGCTTCACCGGTGATTGAGGCTGGTCTGATCATTGCTCCGACTCGTGTGAGGCCGTTATTGGTTCTTGAAGCCGGGGGCCGGGGTGACGTGCTCGCTTCTCATGTGGTGTGGGAGGCCGAAGATGGACCTGATGTCCCGACACCAGTTACTGACGGGGACTACCTATATATCGTTAACGACCAGGGAATTGTCTACGTGCATGAACTGAGGACCGGTGCTTTGGTTTATGGACGTCAGCGGCTACGGCCAGGGACATACAGTGCATCACCGGTGATTGCGGATGGTCGAATCTATGTCACCAATGAATCTGGGTTAACGACTGTGTTTAGCAGCGGTCCAGAATTTCAGCTACTGGCTGAAAATGATTTGGATGATTACACGTTAAGTTCACCGGCGCTTTCGGATGGCCAAATTTTCATACGGACTACCGAGTATCTGTACGCGATCGGAGAGCGTCGCCGAGGCAGTGCTGAGTAAGCCTAGGTCGTCAGAGTGCGCGGTCTCGCTGTGACAGGCAATCTTTCATCCTATAGTGATTAGTGTGCCAGCTGCGCCTGCGCCGACCAGATATGGCTGTTGCCTCAATTAATAGTCTGTCGGATAGAGAGTCATGACTTCGATGACAAATTTCATGCTGGGTCTTGGTGTGGTTACGTTATATGCCTTGCACCAGGACATTTGGTTCTGGGATGTGGCTGAGCCACTCGTATTCGGATTTTTGCCAGTAGGACTTTTCTATCACGCAATCTATTCAGTTGCTATTTCATTGTTCATGATTCTTCTGGTGAGAGTTGCTTGGCCTGTGGAGCTTGAACGCGAAGTCGAGCGTGAATCGCTTGATTCAGGTGAGGACGTTTCATGATTCCCGCTGCGGTTGTGTTCGTCTATCTAGGGATCGTGCTCTACATTGGCACTTTTGCATCCCGTCGATTTGATCAGGGGTCGGCTGAGGGTTATTTTCTCGCTGGAAGGTCGCTGGGGCCGGCAGTGTTCTTGCTGTCGTTGTTCGGTACCAACATGACCGCGTTTACCATTTTGGGTTCTGCGGGACATGCGTTTTCGAACGGGATCGTTACATATGGATTGATGGCGTCGTCTTCGGCGCTCGTCATTCCGATCACACTATTTCTGATTGGCACACGAATGTGGGCTCTCGGCAAGCGGCATGGATTCATTACCCCAGTTCAAATGTTCCGGGACCGGTGGGAGTGCGGTCACATCGGAACATTGATCTTTGGACTCCAGGCAGTATTACTTTTGCCGTACATCATCATTGCGGTGATGGGTGGCGGGACGACTTTAAGCGCCGTGAGCGGTGGTATTGTGCCGTACTGGTTAGGCGGCGCTGTGGTTGCGCTTGTTGTGATGAGCTATGTATTTTTTGGTGGGATGCGAGGAACCGCGTGGGTCAACAGTTTTCAAACCGTTCTCTTCCTCGTATTCGGTGCGGCCGCGTTGGGGTTGATTGGTTCAAGCTTGGGTGGTTATTCCCAGACGATGACCCGTCTACTAGAATCTGAAACGACAGCTTCCCTTTTGACCCGCGAACGTATCTCGCCCCAGTTCTTCTTGAGTTATACATTCATTCCGCTGTCGACGATCGTCTTTCCCCACATCATTATTTTTTGCTTGACGGCGCGACGGATGGCGCAGTTCAAGAAGACCGTTATTTACTACCCGCTGTGTATTCTGGCTATCTGGTTACCGTGCGTGTTTCTTGGTGTTGCCGCCAATGCCATGCTTGATGTACCTGGTATTGCAGCCAAGCTTGATGCTCGTGAGTTGCTGGCTTCAGGCGAAGTGCTTTCGGTTGCAATGGTGACCGAGTTGCGCCAAATAGCGGCTGGTGATGATGTGATCATCTTAATGCTTGAACACTACGCACCGTTGTGGATGGCTGGATTACTCGGAGCGGGTATTATGGCGGCGGTTATGGCGAGTGATTCGCAGATTCTAGCGTTGTCGACGATGTTTACTGAAGACGTCTTCACATT
>CEUS01030786.1_pt1 | contig 28891 bp, 30 predicted proteins | sample 427031 | NCBI WGS metagenome assembly CEUS01 (sample SAMEA2622837, study PRJEB7988) | marine metagenome | biome: marine biome (ENVO:00000447); feature: marine epipelagic mixed layer (ENVO:xxxxxxxxx); material: "saline water (ENVO:00002010), including plankton (ENVO:xxxxxxxx)" | depth 140 m | reverse complement strand
CTTGAGAAAATTAAGTTCGGAGAACTACTTCTATATATCTTTGAATCAGCAAGAAGATTTAATCTTCAAATGCAGCCTTCACTCATGTTGCTACAAAAAACTTTAATTAATATTGAAGGATTGGGGAAACAGCTTTATCCAGAATTAGACTTTTGGTCTATTGCCAAACCCTTTCTTAAAGATTGGACTAAAGAAAGATATAACCCGAAAAAATTAGAAGATTGGGCAAAAAAGAATGCTGGGCATTGGATAGAAAAGGCCAAAAAACTTCCTGAAATAGCTGAAGGCGTTTTAGATCAAATAAATAAGATAGAAGATTATCAAAAAGAAAGTAAAAACAGGCATATAGAGTTGATAGATGCTTTAAAAAAAGAAAGAAAGGGAATGCGAATACTTATTTTTATAAGCATTATGGTGCTTGTGTGTTTTTTCATATTTTGGGTAATAAGCTAGACTATTCTTATGAAAAAGACTGTTCTGGATAAGTTAGATAAAGTTTTAGAAGACAGAAAGTCTCAAAAATATAAGGCGTCTTATGTAAAAAATCTTTTTGAAAAAGGCCAGATAGAAATCATTAAGAAAGTTAGAGAAGAATGCGAAGAATTAATTGAAGCTTTAGATGGAAACAGCAGAAATAAAAAAAATAAATTAATTCATGAAGCAGCTGATCTGTGGTTTCATATAATGGTACTTCTTTCTAGTGAGGATATAACGAGTAAAGAAGTTTTAGACGAACTAGAGAAAAGATTTGGATTTTCTGGTTTAGAAGAAAAAAACCAGAGAAAAAAATTAACTGGAGATTGAAATGGGTTTAGGTGGAATAAGTATTTGGCAATTATTAATTGTTTTAGCAATAATCTTATTGTTGGTGGGTCCAAAAAGATTAAAGAGTCTAGGTTCTGTAATGGGAAACTTCTTAAAAGACTTTAGAAAAGCTGTTGACGATAAAGAGAAAGATTACAAAGACCCTAAAGACTAGAAAATATCTTAATGTTTGATATTGGTTTGCCTGAACTTCTTGTAATCTTATTTGTTGGGCTAGTCATAATTGGTCCAGAAAAACTCCCTGAAATTATTAAGAATGGTACGCGCTTTTATAGAGCCTTAAAAACTTATTTAAATCGAACTAAATCAGAAGTTGAGAAAAGCGTTGGTTTGGATGAGATTAGGCAAGACCTGCATAACGAGAAGGTTATGGAAAGTCTTAAAGAAAATAAGGCAAATAAAAAATGACAGAAAAGGAATTGCCTTTATTTGATCATCTGAAAGAGTTAAGAATTAGATTAATTCGATCATTTTCGGCTGTAGTTGTTGTATTTTTACCACTGCTCTTTTTTTCAAACGGAATATATGAGCTTGCTTCCAGCCCCCTTCAAGCTCTTCTTCCTGAAAATAGCACCATGATAGCTACACAAGTGGCTTCACCTTTTCTTTCTCCCTTGAAATTAACTTTTTATGTATCTCTAATGGTGTCTATTCCTTATTTCTTCTCTGAGATGTGGGGTTTTATTTCTCCAGGTTTATACAAGAATGAGAAAAGACTGGCTTTTGGTTTAGTGCTTTCAAGTATCTTGCTCTTTTACTTAGGAATTTTATTTGCTTATTTTCTTGTTTTTCCTTTAGTTTTTGGATTCTTTACTTCTGTTAGCCCTGAGGGTGTAAAAGTAATGACTGATATTTCTAGTTACCTAGATTTTATCCTTACCATTTTCCTTGCTTTTGCCATCTCATTTGAAATACCAGTACTTATCTTCCTATTAATCTGGTCAGGAGTTACATCACCAGAAAATCTATCTAAAAAGAGACCTTATGTGATTGTTAGCTGTTTTATCTTGGGAATGCTATTAACTCCACCAGATGTAATATCACAAACTCTATTAGCTATACCTGCTTGGTTTTTATTTGAGCTAGGCTTGATTCTAAGTAAAATTTTTATAGGGAAAAGGAAATATAAAGACAATGGTTAGACCTTTATAACTCAAAATAAAAAGTAACAGGACCTTGATTCACCAAGCTTATTTCCATGTTAGCCCCAAATAATCCGTTCTCAAGATAGATATTTTCATTTTTCTTAAATTCTAATATTAGTTCCCCAAATAACTGATTCCCTAATTCTGGTGAAGCTGCTTGGGAAAAGCTGGGCCTTGTACCTTTTTTAGTATCTAAAGCTAATGTAACTTGAGGCACAAGAAGTATTGATCCCCTAATATCTATAACGCTCTTTTCAATCTTTCCTTCGTTATCTGAAAATAACCTGTAATTTACAAGCTTCTTAACCATTGATTTACAAGTAGATGTCTTGTCTTCTTTTTCGAAACCAACTAGTGCAAGAATTCCTTCGTTTATTGAAGCAATTTCTTTTTTATTAACGACTACTGATGAACTTAAAACCCTTTGGGCTAAAATTTTCAACGAAAATTATTTTTGTTCCATATTTAAATCCCAGTCTCCTTGTGCAGCCTTTTTATTCATTAAGGCCCTGTGGGATAAAGCGTGTTGCGCTGCATTAATGTTTTCTTTCTTTCCAAGCCAAGCCTTTAAGGCAGGTTGCTGTAGAGCTCGACCGTAGGAGAAACTTAATTTCCACTCAAAACCTCCCATCTTATTCATAGTATCAAGATGAGCCGTTGCATCAACATCAGATTGGCCTCCAGACAAAAAGGTTATTCCGGGTAAGTCAGAAGGAACATTTTCAATCAAACAAGTTAAAGTCTTTTCTGCTACCTCTTCAACACTTGCTTGGATTTCAGCTTCTTTTCCTGAAATTACCATACTTGGTTTGAGAAGCGTTCCTTTAATATTTACCTGATGTTCCTCTAAACAGGCAAAGAGTGTCTCTAGAGTCCTGGAGGTGACCTCTAAACACCTTTCAATAGAGTGATCTCCGTCCATAAGTACTTCTGGCTCTACTATGGGTACCATGTTATTTTCTTGCACAATTTTTGCGTACTTAGATAAAGCTTCCATATTTTGAAAAATGCATTCATCTGAAGGAATGCTAGGCCCTATTCTTATAACTGCTCTCCACTTAGCAAATTTAGCCCCTATTTTTTCGTATTCCTTGCACCTATCATTTAATCCATCTAATCCTTGAGTAACAGTTTCTTCAGGAGAACCATCTAAAGGTTTCAGTCCTTTATCAACTTTTATTCCTGGTAAAGCACCTTGTTCACTTATGATATTTACTAGAGGTGTTCCATCTTGCGCTGTTTGCCGGATTGTTTCATCAAAAAGTATGACGCCTCCAATATTACCTTTTATACCTTCCGCTCTGAAAAGCATTTCTCTATAGTCTCTTCTAATGTCTTCCGTTGACTCGATTCCCATAGAATCAAATCTCTTGCTACAAGTAGGATTGCTCTCATCAGCTGCTAGAATTCCTTTACCATCACTTACGATATAAGCAGCAATTTCTTCCAAGCTCCCTAAATTCATTTAATTCTCCTTATAAACATTTAAATTTATCTTAAACCCTATAACTTTATGATTTAAGGCTCTTCTTTTCAATAGCTGAAAGGGCAGGTAAAGCTTTGCCTTCTAGATAATTCAAAAATGCTCCACCAGCAGTAGAAACATAATTAATTGAATCTAAAATCCCTAATTTTGATACAGCAGCTATTGTATCTCCTCCGCCAACTACTGAGTAAGCATCTGATGTACTGATTAAGTCTGCTACAGCTTTGGTTCCAAGAAAATATTTATCGTCTTCGAATAAGCCCATTGGGCCATTCCAAATTATTGTATTTGCTTCCCTAAAGATTTTTTTTAGAGAATCTATATATAGGGGTGAAATATCAAAAATACTATCTTCTTTGTTTAAAGATTCAACATGTACTTCTTTAGAATGTAACTTATTCTTTGAAGCTACTATGACTCTCTCTGGAATCAATATATTGTCTTTTTCAACCAGCTTTTTGGCTTGATCAAAAAGCGAAGGTTCAACTAAGGAAGAGCCAACCTCAATGCCCTTGGAGGCCAGACAAGTATTAGCAATTCCTCCTCCGAGTAATAAATAATCCACCTTGTCAGCTAAGGAAGAAATCAAAGAGAGTTTAGTTGAAATTTTTGCACCTCCTAGAATAGCTAATGAAGGAGTTTTAGCTTGATCTATAGCCCTCATGCCCTCCAATTCTTCACGTACTAAAAATCCAATACATGCTTGGTCCACAAAATCTACCACCCCAGTTGTCGAAGCATGGGCTCTGTGTGAAGTAGCAAAAGCATCTAAAACATATAGGTCACACAAAGAACCTAATTTTTGAGCTAAATTGGAATCATTGCTTTTTTCTCCTATAAAAAACCTAATATTTTCAACTACTGAGAATTCACGATTGCTGTCTAAGCTATCTAGATCTTGAACTAGAGGAATTTCTCTATTAAGTTTCTTCTCTAAATAATCAACAACAGGCTTTAAGCTGAACTCTTTCTGGAATTTACCGTTTTCTCTTGGTCTTCCAAAGTGGCTTAAGAGGACCAACTTACCTCCCTCCTTTAAAATATACTTAATAGTAGGAAGTGATCTATCTATTCTCTCCGAACTAACAATAATTCCATCTTTTAACGGGACATTCATATCAGATCTCAGCATAATCCGCTTACCTTTCAGCTGGTAATCTTCTAAGCCCTTTAGTTGCATTTAATTGAAAGATTTAATAACTTTGATAATGCTATCTTTGTCAAAACCATAATGTTTTTGAAGAACATTTCCTGGAGCAGACTGACCGTATTCGTTCAAACCTATAACCTTTCCTTTCAAGCCTACATACTTCTTCCACCAATCACTGTAGGAAGCTTCCACAGCTAATCTTGGAATATTCTCTCCTAAAACCTTCTTCTTATAATTTGGATCTTGTTCATCAAACCTTTCGGTGCAAGGCATGGATACTACTCTTATATTCTTTTCTGATTTCAATTCTTGGACAGCCTCAATAACAGTAGCGATTTCTGACCCCGTAGAAATAATCACAAGATCGGGGTCTTCCTCGGATTCATATATTACGTAGCCGCCCTTTTCTATATTATCTATTTGATCTTGTGTCCTGCTTTGAGCTTTTAAACGTTGCCGGGAAAGAATAATAGCAGTTGGATTGTTGTTATTAAGCAAAGCAACTTTCCATGAAGCTGCTGTTTCTACTGTGTCGCAGGGTCTCCATGTTTCTAAGCCAGGCATAGACCTTAAGCTTGCTAAGTGTTCTATTGGCTGGTGAGTAGGACCGTCTTCCCCTAAACCTATGGAGTCATGAGAATAAACAAAAATTGAAGGTAACTCCATAAGGGCAGCTAACCTAACCGCATTCTTGGCATAATCTAAAAAAGTTAAGAAAGTTCCAGCATAGGGTTTTAACCCACCATGTAAAACTAAGCCATTAACTATACCTGTCATAGCAAATTCCCTAACTCCATAATAAAGATAATTTCCTTCTTCAGCCCCCTCATTAATAGACCTAGTTCCTTCCCATCTAGTATTGTTTGAGCCACTTAAATCTGCTGAGCCTCCTATGAGTTCGGGCAATAAAGGCCCCAAGAAATTAAGAACAACCTCTGAAGATTTTCTAGAAGCCATATCTTCCTGATTTTCTTGCTGCTCTTCTATAAAAGAATCAATTTGTACGTCCAAGTCTTTAGGAAGCTTATTAGAGGTACATCGAATAAACTCACTAGCTTTATCAGGATATTTTGATTTGTATTCATTAAACAATTTATTCCATTTTTTTTCGTTTACCCTTCCTTCTTCTTTAGCATCCCATTCATCGTAAATTTCTTTGGGAAAGTAAAAGGGGGAGTGTTCCCAGTTTAACTCCTTTCTCGTTAGTAAAACCTCTTCTTCCCCCAGAGGCGAGCCATGAGAACTTGCTGTTCCTTGTTTATTGGGGGAACCTTTGCCTATTTTTGTTTTACAACAAATTATTGTAGGTTGGTCTGCATTTTGTTTTGCCTCAGTTACCGCTTTATCTATCTGTTTTGAGTTATGACCATCTATATTTGGAATAACATGCCAACCATAAGATTGAAATCTTCTGGGGATATCTTCTGTAAACCAACTTGAAACTTCCCCATCTATAGAAATATTATTATCATCATAGAAAATAATTAACTTTCCGAGATTTAATGTCCCAGCCAAAGAACAGGCTTCATGGGAAACGCCTTCCATAAGGCAGCCATCTCCACAAAAAGCATAGGTGAAATGGTCAATTAGGCTGAACTCTCCTTTATTAAATCTTAGAGAAAGTAATTTTTCTGCTATAGCCATTCCAACAGCATTAGCTATCCCTTGGCCTAAAGGCCCAGTAGTAGTCTCTACTCCTGGAGTTATCCTAAATTCAGGATGACCGGGAGTTTTAGAACCTAATTGCCTAAAATTCTTTATTTCATCCATTGACAGATCATAGCCAGTAAAATGCAGAAGGCTGTATAGCAACATGGAACCATGACCATTCGAAAGAATAAATCTATCACGATCTATCCAGGAAGGATTATTTGGATTGTGTTTTAGATGATTTCTCCAAAGGACCTCAGCTATATCTGCCATTCCCATAGGCATTCCAGGATGTCCACATTTTGCATGCTCTACAGCATCCATCGAAAGAACCCTTATTGCGTTAGCTAATTTTAAATTTTCTGACATTTATATTGTTTGGGTGACTATTTTGTCCGATTCTAAAAAAAGTGTATACATTAAAAACCATAAAATTGGATAAAACCCTTAATAAAAGGGTAGAATGCCGATCCTTTTAAAGTAAGAAAAGATAATAATATGTCTGAATATAAGGTATTTACTTCAGAATCTGTCTCAGAAGGCCACCCTGATAAAATGGCAGATCAGATTTCTGATGCTGTTTTAGACTCCATGCTTAAAGATGATCCTAACTCAAGAGTAGCATGTGAAACTTTAGTAAAAGATAATTTAGTTGTATTGGCTGGAGAGATAACCAGTAAATCAAACCCTGACTTAGAAGCTATTACCAGAAAAGTTATCTGCGATATTGGCTATGATGATATTAAAGTAGGCTGTGATGGTAATACATGCGAAATCATAAATAAATTAGGTAAACAATCTACAAATATTGCACAAGGAGTTAATGAAGGAGAAGGTGAAGACAAAGAGCAAGGTGCCGGAGATCAAGGTTTGATGTTTGGTTATGCAACTAATGAGACTGAAGTTTTAATGCCAGCTCCTATTACCTACTCCCATAGATTAGTAGAGCAACAGGCTTTTGTTAGAAAGTCAGGTAAGTTAAATTGGCTAAGACCTGATGCCAAGAGTCAAGTAAGTTTTGTCTATGGGGCTGATGGGAAACCCGAATCTATATCTGCAGTTGTACTTTCTACTCAACATGATCCAGAAATTTCTCAGAAAGATCTTAAAGAAGGTGTTATGGAAGAAATCATAAACCCTATTCTTCCTCAAAACTGGTTAAATAAAGAAACAAAGTATTTTATTAATCCAACAGGAAAATTTGAGATTGGGGGTCCTGTAGGAGATTGTGGAGTTACTGGAAGAAAGATAATTGTAGATACATATGGTGGCATGGCTAGACATGGCGGTGGCGCTTTTTCTGGAAAAGATCCTTCGAAGGTAGATAGGTCAGCAGCCTATGCGGGGAGATATGTTGCAAAAAATATCGTTGCTGCTGGTTTGGCTGAAAAATGTGAGATTCAAGTTTCTTATGCTATTGGAGTTGCCGAGCCCACTTCAATAAGTGTTAATACTTTTGGAACTGCAAAGATTGATGAAGAAAAAATTTCAAGTTTAATTAGAGAGCACTTTGATTTGAGGCCCAAAGAATTAATAGAAATGCTGGATTTAAAAAGACCGATTTATCAGTCCACAGCAGCTTATGGGCATTTTGGAAGAGAGGAAGAAGCATTTACTTGGGAAAAAACTGATAAAGCTGAAACCCTTAAAGATTCCTAATTGGGAGGAAAAAATGACTAGTAAGAATCAAGATTATAAAGTTGCTGATATTTCTTTAGCTGACTGGGGTAGAAAAGAAATAGTTATTGCTCAGTCAGAAATGCCTGCCTTGATGAAGCTCAGGGAAAGGTATGCAGATCAAAAACCTCTGGAGGGGGCCAAGATTTTAGGTTGCATTCACATGACTATTCAAACAGCAGTGTTAATTGAAACTTTAACTAGCTTAGGTGCGGAAGTTAGATGGTCTGGCTGTAATATATTTTCTACTCAAGATCATGCAGCAGCAGCCATTGCTCAATCAGGAGTTCCTGTATTTGCATGGAAGGGTCAAACTGAAGAAGAATTCGATTGGTGCATAGAACAGACAATCCTAAAAGATGGTGAACCTTGGGAAGCAAATATGATTTTAGATGATGGTGGTGATTTAACCTCCATGGCTCATAACAAATACCCGAAAATTCTAGAAAAAATACATGGTATTACAGAAGAAACAACAACAGGAGTAGTTAGGCTTCATGAAATGATAAATGAAAATAAACTAAAAGTACCTGCTATAAATGTTAATGACTCAGTTACTAAATCAAAGAACGACAATAAGTATGGAACTCGTCACAGCCTTAATGATGGTATTAAAAGAGGGACAGATATGTTTCTTGCAGGAAGAAAAGCTCTGGTTATAGGCTATGGAGATGTAGGGAAAGGATCAGCACAAAGTTTAAAACAAGAAGGAATGGTAGTTAGGGTTAGTGAAATAGACCCTATTTGTGCTATGCAAGCCTGTATGGATGGATATGAAGTAGTTTCCCCTTACAAAGAAGGAGAAAACAAAGGTAGTTTAGATTCTATTAACAATGAACTTCTTGAAGATACTGACTTAGTTGTTACTACAACTGGTAACTACAAAGTATGTGATAAGCATATGTTGAGATCTCTAAAGAAAGGAGCCGTTGTATGTAATATAGGTCACTTTGATACAGAGATAGATACTCAATTTATGAGAGAAGAATGGAAATGGGAAGAAATTAAACCTCAGGTTCATAAAATCTTTAGAGATACTAAAGCAGGAGAAAGTCCTAATTTAGAAAGCAAGGATTACTTAATTCTCCTTTCAGAGGGTAGGCTTGTAAATTTAGGAAATGCTACCGGACATCCTTCTCGTATTATGGATGGTTCATTTGCTAATCAAGTGCTGGCTCAAATGTATTTATTCGAGAAAAAATTTGCCTCTTTAAATGATAATGAGGCCAAACAAGAGTTAATAAAAGTTGAGGTTCTGCCTAAAAAACTAGATGAAGAAGTTGCAAGCTACATGGTAGAAGGCTTCGGCGGGACCATAACAAAATTATCAAAAGACCAGGCTGAATATATTAATGTCCCTAAAGAAGGACCTTTTAAATCCGATATCTATAAGTACTAATCTAATTTTGGTTGTGGGAAGACTCTAAGCATACATTTTTATAGTATAAACAGAGAGGAGCCCATAAGTTCAATAGTTAAGAATCTGGAAATCAACTAATGGTAATTAAGAAGTCAAAAATAACTAACCCTTCTTGGGGAGGTAGGTTTGAAGATTCAGTGAATAAACTGACTGTTAGTTATACATCTTCTCTAGACCAGGATAAGAGGATATATCAAGAGGATATTATTGGTTCAATGAAATATGCTCAAGCTCTTAAGGAAGCTAAGGTTATAACGGCTACTGATTACTCCAAAATCTTAAAGGGGCTAAAAACTATTCGAAAGGAGATTGAATCTGGAAAATTTGAATGGAAAGACGAGCTGGAAGATGTTCATATGAATATAGAAGACTCTTTAAAAAGAAAAGCAGGAAGGGCAGCAAGAAAACTTCATACCGGAAGATCTAGAAATGACCAAGTATCTACAGACATGAGGCTATTCGTAAATACATCTGTAGATAAAATTTGTAATCAGATAAGTCAAGTTCAGAAATCCTTGGTCAATAAAGCAAAAAAACACCACACGGATCTTATGCCAGGGTTTACTCATTTACAGATGGCTCAACCAGTCACTTTTGGCCATCACTTGATGGCTTGGTTTGAAATGCTTAATAGAGATTACTCTAGGTTATTAGACAGTAAGAAACGAAATAACATCATGCCTTTAGGTTCGGGAGCTCTTTCAGGGAATAGTTATAAATTAAACAGGAAGCTTTTAGCGAAGAGATTAAATTTTGATGGCATTTCAAATAACTCTATTGATGCAGTAAGCGATAGAGATTTTTGCTTAGAACTTTTAGCTAACCTGAGCATTCTAGGAGTACACCTGTCTAGAATTAGTGAAGAGATTATTATTTGGTCATCCTCCCAATTTAATTATATTAATCTACCCGAAGAATTTTGTACGGGTTCTTCCATAATGCCTCAAAAAAAGAATCCTGATGTGTCTGAATTGATGAGAGGAGGTTCCGCTAAAACTATTTCTAATTTGATGGGGCTTTTAACGCTAATGAAAGGCTTGCCTTTAGCATATAACAGAGATATGCAAGAAGATAAGGGTTTCATTTTTGATAGTATTGACTACTCAACTAACAGCCTTAACCTTCTTTCTTTAATTGTTAAAGATATGGTCATCAATACCAAGAAGATGAAGAAAGACTGTCAACTGGGTCAAATAACTGCAACAGAGTTATCAGATTATCTGGTTCTCAAAGGCATGGCGTTTAGACAATCACATCAAGTTGTAGGAAAGATAGTCAACCTTGCAAATAAGAAAAATAAGCAAATATTTGAGCTTTCTATAGCAGAATTAAGGAAGTTCTCTAAACTAATTGATAGGGATGTTTTTAAATTTATTGACCCAGAAGAGGCTGTATCAAGAAAGACCTCTTACGGAGGAACTGCTCCTAAACAAGTTCTAAAACAAATAACTATCGCCAAAAGACAATTGGCTTCAAGAAGATGAGTAGAAGATTAATAAACTTCCTAACCGTGACGTCGATTATCTCTGTTACCCTTTTACTTTCATGTGGACATAGAGGGCCTTTGGAATTACCAAAAGAAAGTCTTTATCTTAAGGATGATCTTAATGAAAGGAATTAATGATAGAGAAGGAGAACTCTTCATAGACGAAGTTTCTCTTAATGATGTAGTAGCCCAATACGGAACTCCTATTTACGTTTACTCAGCTAGTCAGCTTAAAAAAAATTTAAACAGGTACCTTTCTTCTATTAGAACTGAGGACAAATTATGTTTTTCAGTAAAATCAAACTCTAATACTCATATACTCTCTGCTCTAAATAAACAAGGGGCGAGTTTTGATGTTGTTTCTGGGAATGAGTTAAAAAGATGTCTAGAAGCGGGAGCTAAAGCTGAGCAAATAGTCTTTTCAGGGGTTGGTAAAAGCGAGGAAGAGTTAATCTTTGCTATAAAACAGAATATTTTTTCAATAAATGTAGAATCTGAAGAAGAGCTAGACAGGATTATAAGCATTTCGAAAAAGCTGGAAAGAAAAGCAAACTGTATGCTTAGGGTGAACCCTGACCTTTCGTCTACCTCTCATCCATATATACAAACAGGACTTAAGTCTTCAAAATTTGGAATTTTAATCGAAGCGTTGGACTCAGTAGCTCAAAAAGCCCTGGAAAGTAATTCTATAAACATAAAGGGACTTGCTTCTCATGTAGGTTCTCAGGTATTCGATAAAAAATTAATTTTCGAAAACTTAGATTTGCTTATTGATTTGACTAATCACCTATCCTTGAAAAACCACCAATTTAGTTTTATAGATATCGGTGGAGGTTTTGGACTAAGTTACAAAGATGAAGAAGAACTTAATATTGAAGGCATAATAACTGAAATAACTTCTAAATTAGATTCTTTAAACCTAAATCTCATTCTAGAACCAGGGAGATCAATTTCAGGAAATTCAGGGTTACTGCTCTCAAAAGTAGAATATTTAAAAAAAACCAGTGATATGAATTTTGCAATTTTAGATTCTGGGATGAATGACCTTATAAGACCAGCTCTTTATAAATCATGGCACAACATCTCTGTCATTACATCTAATGGGGAAGAAGCTTTAGAGTATAAGGTTGTTGGCCCGGTCTGCGAAAGTGGGGATACTTTTGGAGAGAATCGGACCTTAAGTCTTTCTGATGATTCAATAGTGGCAATTCATGATGCTGGTGCATATGGTCATGTCATGTCTTCGAATTACAATAGTAGACTGAAGCTACCAGAAGTATTAGTAGAAGGCACGGAAGTTATTCTTATTAGAAGAAGAGAAACTTTTGATGACTTAATGAAACAAGAAAGAGATGTCTGACCAGAAAACTTTAAAGTTTTGGAAATACTCTGGATTGGGAAATAAAATCATATTAATTGATCTCGTTAGACAACCTGGAGAGATAAGTTCAAATGATGTCGCCAGGCTTGCTAGTGATAGCAAAGTAGAATTTGATCAGCTAATTACAATTGAACCCCCGGAATTTCCAGAATTGGACTTTTCTGCTGAAATTTTTAACAGGGATGGCAGTAAAGCTGAGAATTGTATAAATGGAGCTAGGTGTTTTGGTAAGCATGTATTTGACTCTGGTCTTCTTAGAAAAGAAGAATTGTTTGTTGGTGTCGGCATAAATCAGTGGAAAATAAAAGAACTTGGGGAAAAAATTTATTCTGTTGAACAAGAAGTTAAGGATTTGGACTATGGTATTACCTCCCTTCCAAACACCAATCCTTCTGGCCTGCATGACCTAGAAATTGATGGAAAAATTTTTGAAATAGGCTTTATAAATTTAGGCAACCCTCATGCCATAAACTTTAATAAAGATATTAAAGATATGCCTCTTGAAACACTGGGTGTTTCAATACAAAAATCTAAATCCTTTCCGGAAGGAGTCAACTTGACACTTGCTGAGATAAAATCACCTGAAGAGGTTTACATAAGGGTATTTGAGAGGGGTGTTGGAGAGACATTGGCCTGTGGAAGTGGCGCTTGTGCAACTGTAATTAAAGGATTCCAGCTTGGTTATTTAAGGCCAGAAGTTCAGGTAAATTTCAAACAAGGCCACTTATCTATAAAATATGATGATATTGAGAATAGCTTGGTTGCTAAAGGACCAGCCGATTTTATAGAAGAAATAGATATAACTTTATGACTAAAAAGAGAAAAAATAAGATCTCAAGTCAAGAAATAGCTGAATATCTAATTCTAAATCCTGATTTTTTCAATGAGAACCCACAAGTACTTAGCTCCCTAGAAGTTGTTCATGAAACAGGATCAGCAGTATCTTTAATTCAAAAACAGGTTGAATTATTGAGATCTAATTACAACTCTACAACTGATAAGTTAATGGGTTTGTTAACAACAGCTAAAAATAATGAAGATATTTTTTTTCTTACAAAAAAATTAATTCTTAATCTTATAGATGCTTCTAACATAGAGGAATTAACCAATCATATAGAACTAAGTTTTGAAGAAGATTTCGGTGCAACTAAAAGTAAATTAATCTATTTTTCTGAACCTTCCAAAGAATTACCAAAAGGTAGACTCAGAAAGCTCAGTGAGGCAACTGAGTTGCTGAGCAATATCTTAAAATCAAAAAAAATATTCTGTGGTGAAATAGACAAGGATCTAACGAACTTTATATTTAATCAAAAGGTCCTTTTTAAAGAGGTAGCACTAATTCCTTTAAGAAGTAATTCCATTCGTGGAATGATTTCATTGGGTACTGATCAAGTTGGTAAGTATTCAGAAAACAAGGATACTCTTTTCTTAGACTTCATAGCTGAAATAGCAAGTAAGCTGATTGATAATTACAATTCTTAAATGCTAGATAGACATATCGAACCTTATTTATCCCATCTAAAGGTAGTAAGGCATCTCTCTCCTTATACAATTGGAAGCTACAAGAGGGACCTAACAGCCTTCTTCTCCTTTGTTAAAGAAAAGAAAGATTCTCAGGAAAAGATACAAGATCATACTATTAGGGAATTTATATCTAACGAAAGAAAAAGAGGGTTGAGTCCTCGAAGCATACAACGAGTTTTATCTTCCCTACGAATGTTCTTTAACTATTTAATAGACGAAGGAATTACAGAAACAAACCCCGCTGGTGAAATAAGCTCTCCTAAGGCAACCCAATTACTACCAAAAGCTCTAGATACTGACCTAGTAAAAAGATTTTTAGATTTTAAACCTGAAGGTGATTTAGAGGTAAGAGATAAGGCCATGGCAGAGCTCCTATATTCTTCTGGTTTAAGACTCTCGGAATTATGTAGTCTCGACTTAGACAGTATTTCTATAAAAGAAAGATCATGTCGGGTTGTTGGTAAAGGAAATAAAACTAGGGACTTGCCAATAGGTCAAAAAGCGATTCAAGGTCTTAGGGACTGGCTCTTAATAAGAAAAAGAATTTCTTCAGAAGAAAGGAAGGCTCTTTTCTTAAGTAAAACTGGTAAAAGGCTATCAACTAGATCAGTCCAACTTAGACTGGAAAGGTTAAGTAAAAAAAGAGGAGTGCCAATGGTTAACCCCCATATGCTTAGGCATTCATTTGCAAGCCATGTTTTAGAATCAAGCGGAGACTTAAGGGCTGTACAAGAAATGCTTGGGCATTCAGATATAGGAACAACACAGATTTATACTAAGCTTGATTTTCAACACCTCTCAAAAGTATATGATAAGGCCCATCCTAGAGCTAAGAGCAGTAAAAATAAATGACCATTAGAGCAGTCTCCTTTGATTTAGATGATACCTTATGGCCGTTAATGCCAGTAATATTAAAAGCTGAAAAGGACACAAATAAATGGCTCATAGAAAACTATCCAGGTGTTGAAAAGTTACTAAATAGTGAAGAAATGATACAAATCAGAAATGATCTAATTTCTAAACAAAAGAACCTAGCCTATCAACTCTCGAAACTGCGAGAACTGATGCTCATACAGCTAGGTATTAAATCTGGATACACAAAAAAGGAAGCTGAAATTATGGCAAGTAAGTCATTTGATATATTTTATTCAGGTAGAAATGATGTAATTCTTTATGAAGGTGTCAAAGAAACCTTAGAAGAATTGAAAGAGAAATACACGCTTGGTGTGATCACTAATGGAAATGCAGATATTGAAAAGATAGGCATAAGTCATTTCTTCGAATTTAACATTTCTGCTTCTCAAATAAATATTGGAAAACCGGATCCAAGAATTTTTGAAGAAGCAAGATTAAAAGCTGGGCTTAAAGCAGAAGAAATTTGTCACGTTGGTGACCATCCAATCAATGATGTAGAAGGCAGCTATAACGTAGGCATGAAACCAATATGGTTTAATGAAAAAAAAGAAGATTGGCCTTTAGAAAATAAGCCTGAATATAAAGAGGTAAGTCATTGGAGTGAACTCCCAGAAACTATACTTAGTTTTTAACCCTATTTGAGAGCATCCAGCATGTACTGAACTGCTTCAGTAAGCTCTTCCTGAGAACAATCCATACAAAGCCCCATTGGAGGCATTCCGCCCAGGCCGTTAGTTACGGTCTCAACTAAATGGCCTAAATCTTCATTAGCTCTATCGCCCCAGCTAAGCTTATCTCCAAACCTTGGTGCTCCAGCTAAAGCAATTGCATGACAGGTAGTACAAGCAGTGTCATAAACCTCTTTTCCAGTTCTCATGGTGGGCTGAGATGAGCTGCTAACCACAACTTCTTCAGCACATTCTTGGCCTTCTACACAAACCTGACCTACAGGGGCTATTCTCTTCTCAATGGCTTTTTTTGCTTCTGATGCTTCTAAACCAAAGCTTGTTAAAAAAAGACCTAATAAGATAAAAAGAACTGATTTTTTCATAGATTTTTTTATACGCCATTAAAGGCGCCGCCATTATATAGGATTAGCTCCAAAGAGACAGTCATCTTTAAATCAATCTATAATCAATTTAAGGGCTAGTAGTTCAATTGGATAGAACGTTTGCCTCCGGAGCAGAAGGTTGCAGGTTCAAGTCCTGCCTAGCCCACCAGTTAAGTATATTTTTAATAATCCTTATATCTGTTTTAATGTAGTCATGAAAAATAATATTTTACTTTTTATTCCCTTTTTAGCCTTATCGCTAGGTGCACAAGAGTATGAAGAGCTTAAAAAATGCAGTTCTATTAAGGAACAGATGGAAAGATTAGCTTGTTATGATCAAATTGCAGAAAGTTTAGTAGGAGAAGAAAATAAAATAACAGTTAAACCAGATCAAGATACCCCCATAGTAGCTAAAGAAATTAAAGCTAAGGATCAAAATGTAGCCATTATTGAAGAAGACGAACAAACTATAAAAGGTCAAAGGGAAAGGATTATCTCCTTAGAAAGAATGGTCAATAGACTCACAAGGCAAAGAAATGTGGAAAGGGAAAAGAATGAAAGTAAGTACCAACCTTTTTCAGCAGAAATAATTTCTGTGAGTTTTGTAAATTATAAATTTAAATTTAAATTAGATAATGATGAAACATGGCGATTGACTGACTCTGGGAAAAGAGCAAGACTAAAAAAAGGAGATAACATTAAGATAGAGCCAGGAGAAATGGATTCATTCTTTTTAGTTAACTCAAAAGGAAGGTTTAGGGTAAAGAAAGTTAAATAGTAGCTGTAGGGGTTTTAAGTGCTAAAAGTTTGACAGTTTTGCTACTTTATTTATTATAAAATTAATTATTAATTATTGGGAGAAAAGATGGCTCATGACATTTTAATCAAAGGAGGTCAGGTAGTAGATGGAACTGGTTCAGATGCTAAATACGCTGATGTTGCTATAAAAGATGGAATTATTACAGAAATTGGAAGTATTGATGGAAAAGCTCAACATGAAATTGATGCTGAAGGGCAGACGGTCACACCTGGTTTTGTAGATATTCATACTCATCTAGATGCTCAAATAGGCTGGGACCACGAATTAAGACCAGTTAGTCATCATGGAGTAACTTCAGTTCTTATGGGTAACTGTGGAGTTACTTTTGCTCCTTGTAAACCTGAAGATAGAGAGCTTATAGCTCATATGATGCAAACAGTTGAAGATATTCCCAAAGATGCAATTTTAGGCGGCCTTCCTTGGGACTGGGAAGATTATGGGGGTTATTTAAATTCCATAGAAAAATTTGATCTAGGCATTAATGTAGCAGGTATGGTAGGGCATACTGCTGTCAGATATTACGTAATGGGAGAAAGGTCAGTAGAGGAACTTGCTTCTGATGAAGAAATTCAACGGATGGCAGATATAGTTGGGGAGTCTATGGACGGTGGTGCTGTAGGTTTTTCAACTAATAGATATCCACCCCATGTGGGTCCTGATGGAAGATCTATTCCTGGTACATATGCTGAAGCTAAAGAGCTTTTAGAAATAGCCAAAGTAGTAGGTGAAAAAAGAGGACTTATGCAGAATGTCTTGGATTTTGGAGGACAGCCTGAATTCTCCGTTAAACTGCTAAAAGATCTAGCTAGTACAACTAGAGATCGAATACTTTTCAGTATGGGAACCGGTCCTGATCTAGAATCAGGAAAAAGGGTGCGAGGACTTCTTGAAGACCTTTGTAGTGAAGGTGGTGATATAACGGCAATTTCACAACCAAGATCTTCTGGCTTTATGTTTGGACTCCAATCTGGATTGCCGTTTGCTGGAGAAACCTGGGATCAACTTAGGAAGATGGATCTTAAAGGTAGGCTAGCAGCTATTAGAGATACAGAAACAAGAGATAAACTAATTCAACAAGCTTCAGCTAGTAAAGAACACCTTCCCTACCACCTGGTTTTCTGGTTAGGAAATGAAGAGACTCCTGATTATGCTGCAGGAGCAGAAAAGTGTGTAGCTGAAATGTCTAAAGAAAGAGGTGTTCACCCTTCCGAATTATTTTTAAATTTATCAAATGAATCTGATGGAAAAGCCCTTTTTAACTACAGGATGTTTAATCAAAACCTAGAAGCTGCTGGTGAAATGTTCTTAAGCGATAGAATCTTTCCCGGTCTGGGCGATGCAGGTGCTCATGTCTCTCAAATCTGTGACGCTGGTTGGGCTACCTTTGTGCTCTCTCATTGGGTACGAAAGACTGGTCTGTATAGTTTAGAAGAAGGAGTGAGAAGAATAACTTCAGCTCCTGCTAGAATCATTGGACTTAAAGATAGGGGAACTCTAGAAGTTGGGAAAAAAGCTGACATTAATGTTTTTGATCCAGATAATGTAGCTGAATTACAACCTGAGATTGTCCATGATTTCCCAGGTGGCGCCCCAAGGTATGTCCAAGGATCAAAAGGCTATAAGGCAACTTTAGTTAATGGACAGATTAATTTTATTGATGGCGAATTAACTGGAGCTGCTAACGGCCAAGTATTAAGGCATAGCGCTTAAAAAAGAGAGGTTTAATTATGGAAGTTAAAAATACAGTTATGCCTAATGATGAACAGATGACTGGATTTCTAGAAGAAGGTAAAGATGAACCAATTTTTATGGTCAATCTACTTAAGTTTAAAGATAAAGCAGAATATCCTGATAAAAGAGAAACCGATCTTACTGGTGAAGAGGCTTATGCTATTTATGGCCAAGAAGTAAGAAGACATCTTGAAAAAGTTGGTGGGAAGCCCATCTTTAGTGGCAAGGTGTCTAGGCTTATGCTGGGAGAAGTTGAAGACCTTTGGGATCAAATTTCAATTGCCACATATCCTAACCGGAAGGCTATGTTAGAAATGATATCGGATCCTGAGTACATAAAAAGTGCACAACATAGGGTGGCGGGTCTTGAAGGTCAACTCAATATAGAGACAAATTCTCACTTAAATATTTAAAGAATTATTTTTCTATAAACTTAGCCCAAACAGCTAAAGGCTCTCTCTCTGTAACCAACTGATTTACAGTCGCCTTATCGTCTATATAGCCTATGGCCATACCACAAAAAAGCATTAGTTCTTCACCCGCCTCTACAAAACTAGAAACACTGTCAGGTCTTGCTGACCATGCTTCCTGTGGGCAAGTATCTAAACCTTCTTCCTTTGCTAGAAGCATAAAAGTTTGTAGAAACATACCTAAATCTGACCATTGCGGAGGTCCCATTTGTCTATCGACATAACAAAAAAAGCCTGCAGGAGCTCCAAAAAATTCAAAATTCTTTAGCATCTGTTTAAATCTTGCTTCCTTGTCCTCTTTTCCTATCCCCAGAAGTCCATACATATCGACCGCTACTTTAAGTCTTGAAGATTTATAAGGTTCAGTTAGGTCTTTAGGATAAATATCATAAGCTGGTGTTTCTGGTTCTTTCCACTCTGAAAGATGCCTTAAAAAGGTTTTCATTGTTTCATCGTTAATAACATATATTCTCCAGGGTTGAAGGTTACCTCCAGAAGCTGCTCTTGCTGACTTCTCAAGCAGAGTTTCAATTAATTTATTATCTACAGGAGTGTCTAAGAAAGCCCTTACCGACTTTCTTTGAGCTACGGCATCAGAAACTTTCATTAATGATTAAGAAAGCTCTTCATCAGCTCTCTGTTTAGCCCACTTGTAATTAGCTTTTCCGTTTGGAGCTCTCATTACTTCATCAACAAACAAAACTTGTTTAGGAAGTTTATAGCCTGCTAAGTGATCTCTAGTAAAACTAATTAGTTCAGATTCCTCCAGTGTTTTACCTTCTTTATATGAAGCCAAGGCAACAACTCTTTGGCCAAATCTATCGTCTTCCACTCCTACAACTAAACAATCGTAAATATCTGGGTGACGCTTTACTGCTTCTTCAACCTCTTCAGGATAAACCTTTTCTCCAGCAGTGTTTATGCAATTACTTCCACGGCCGAGTAAAGTGATAGAGCCATCAGCTTCAACTAAAGCGTAGTCTCCTGGAAAACTATACCTAATGCCCTCTACCTCCTTGAATGTTTCAGCAGATTTCTTGGCGTCCTTGTAATAACCTTCTGGAACCAAACCACTAGTTCCAATTAATCCCATTTCTCCTGAGCCTGGCTGAACAAGATTCCCTTCATCAGTAATAACTATAACTCCTGGGTTTAGAGTAAATTTAGCAGTTGGGGCTGGGTTTTCTCTTGAGGCTATTGAACTGCCCATTCCTCCCTCTGTAGATCCCATAGCATCAACTAAAAGCATCTCGTGATGAGCAAGGAGGCCTTCTTTAACTTCAGAACTCCACATGACTCCACTTGAAATCATCATATTGACTGAATCAATATCATAAGGACTGCCCTCAGTTTTCGCCTTGTCCAAAGAGTCTCTAATTGGTTTTGCAAAAGCATCTCCCACAATTACTAAATTATTAACTTTGTGTTTCTCAGTTTCCTTTAGTAAGCGATCTGGATCAAAGCCCAGTTGAGGAATAGTTACCACCGTTCCCCCAACACTTAAAGGAATAAAAGCTCCAAGCCACATTCCAGTTCCATGCATTAAAGGACATGCAGGTAAGCTCACAATTAAACTATCTGCCTGTTCTAGGTCTTTCACTAAGCCTGGAACAATGTCTAAATCAAATCCTTCAGTGTTCTCAAGTTCCTCTGGAGCTATAGGAAGCAACCCCCAAGCAGTTCCTGTTTTTAGCATTCCACTAACAAAGCCCTCATGTTTATACATAACTCCTTTAGGCATTCCTGTTGTGCCCCCTGTATAGAGCATATAAATGTTTTCACCAGACCTCACCTGCCTATCCATAGGGTGGTTATTAGATATAGAGTCTTCAAAATCAACTGAAAATTCAGGAAGTTCGGTAGTGCCGTCATCAACCTGAATAAAGACTTTTACTTTAGGTAGTTTTTCTTTTATGGATTCAATCTGGCTCGCATAACAAGCTTGATAAAAAACAGCTTCTGCATCTGCATTGTCTAGTAAGTAAACAAGCTCATCTTCTTTGTACCTATAATTAACATTTATCGGAACACCTTTAATCTTGAAAACTGAGTATTGAGCTTCTAGGTATTCATTAGAATTGTGAAGATAAAGGCCCACTTTAGAGTCATCTCCTAAACCATTTTTTGTTAACAGCGAAGCTAGTCTGGCTGCCCTTTCATCGTATTCCTTCCAAGTTCTTTCTATGTTTCCGCAAATTAATGCTTTTCTATTAGGAATTACATCTGAAATGTTTTCCCACAAAGTTGCAAAGTGTGTCTCCATTTTTATTCCTTCTAATTTATTTTACTTCGGCATCCAGCTTCCATGGGCTCCATAAGGTATTCTTTGAGGAGTGTATATTTCTGCAACAGGAGGGGATTCAAAGTCCTTGGAGTCGATTATTAATAGTTTAGACCTCTCACTTTCCTCTTCATAAGCTAACATTAAAATCCATCCGTCTTCTTCATCGGAATCTTTAGATTTAGGAGCAAAGACTGGCTCTCCACCCTTCACATTCTTACCTAAATCATGAGTAAACCTTTTATTTTTAACTAAATCATATTTATGTACATGATTCCCTAAAGTTAAAGATTCTGCATTTGTATCTAAGGTCATACAGTAGCCATAGTCAGTTTTCAAGCCTGTTCTTCTATCGTCTACTCTAGGAAAATCGCAGGCTGCATCATCTATTTGCTCCTCTTTAACCTCTCCTAACTCTAAATCTATAGTCCACTTCCATAGCCTTCCTATTGTTGTATCTCCACCATAAACCTCTTGGAACCCGCCTACCATTGCTTCTTTTTGCTTACAAACATAGAGAATTATTTTATTCCCCTCTTCAAAGGAGTTAAGGGGATGAAATACATAACAAGGATCAATCTCAAACCACCTAACGTCACTGTTAGACCCATCTCTGGGCATAACACCCAATCTTGCTCCGCACTCAGGCTTAAATCCAAAAGGGGAACCTGTTTCTACTGCAAGGTTCATATCAGAAATTATTGGAAGATCCATAAAAACAACAAAGTTCTCCGTCACATTCCAATCATGCATCATAACCGCCCTTGGAAGTTCTATCGGTTCAGTCTGAACTAAAGCTCCCTTGGCATTAGCACGATAATATGTGAGATAGGGTTCAGCCATCATAGAGTAGGAAAAAAATAAAAGCTCTCCGGTCTTAGGACAAATCCTGGGATGAGCAGTCATAGCCCCGTTAAGTTTTCCTGAGAAATCATACGCCCCTAATGTTTCTAAATCCTCATCAACCTCCCAAGGTAAATGAGCTTCCTCCAAGGCTAGCAACTTACCAGCATGCTTAACAATGTGAGTATTCGCTGGAGAAGCACTCAAATCCCCAAAAGAACTAATAATATCTAAATCATTTTCATAATAAGGAGTTTTAACATATCTATTTTTATAACTAACTTTTCCTTCTTCAAATTTAAATCCATGAAGCATTCCGTTTCCAAAAAACCAGTGGTCACTGTAACCAGACCTAGGATTCATTCCATTTCTTACATAAAGACCATTTAGATCTTTAGGAATCTTGCCTTTTACAGTTAGATCTTCAGCCTCTAATTCTTTTTCAACAGGGCCCCAATTGCCCTGAAGATGCCAAGCATTTTTATCCACCGCATCAGTATCAAATAAACTTTGACTCATATATACCCCCAATCACATTTATGAAGTGTAAGTTATAACAAAAATAGAATTTAACGCCAAACGATATATTAATAATCTATTTTGTCTTCCACAGCAGTTCCCTGCTTAGGGATAAGTGCTGATCTCAAATAGGAGGCTACAACTACCCTGTCTTGATTCTTACCAATAGTTTTAACAGTAACAATTCCATCATCTGGTCTAGATTTAGACTCTCTTTTCTCAATAACCTCGGACTCAGCATATAAAGTATCTCCAACAAACAAAGGGTGAGGCAAAACAATGTCTGTCCAGCCTAAATTAGCGATAGCTTTTTGACTAACATCACTTACGCTCATTCCTACCATAAGGGCTATAGTAAAAGGGCTATTAACTAAAGTCTTGCCAAATTCTGTTCCTTTACCAAACTCCTCATCAAAATGAATTGGATGTTGATTCATGGTTAGTAAAGTGAACCAAGTATTATCCGACTGGGTTATTGTCCTTCCAGGTCTGTGTTCATAAACATCGCCAATTTTGAAATCTTCATAATACCTTCCAAAGGTCTCCCTATATCTTCCTGGTTCTATTTCTTTAATATTTTTTACCATAAATTTTTCCTCAATCCTTTACTTACTTTCTAAATCTATTCCAACTAACCATAATCGTTTCTTCATAAGTCTAACTATCGGTTCATCAACCATCTTACCATCTACAGAGATAGCCCCACCTTTAGAATTTGAGTAAGCTTCAATAATCTTTTCAGCTTCCTCTATTTCCTCTTTGGTAGGTAAAAATCTCTCTTTTATTATTTTTGCTTGTTTTGGGTGAATAGCAAATTTACTGTTAAAACCAATAGATTTAGCCTTCCAGCTTTCTTCAGCTAATAGTTTTTCGTCATTAATTTGCATAAAAGGGCTATCTATAGTCAAGAGACCGTTTTTGCTGGCTTGCAGCACTATCATTGACCTTGCCATCAAAAGAGAATCCCAGCTCATATCAGAACCCAATTCTGCTGAAAGATCTGCACCGCCTAAAGCAAGACCTATGACGTTGTCGCTCTGACTCAATAAAGAAAGGTTTTCTAATGCTAGCGGTGTTTCAATCAACAAGACCACCTTTATTTCTTTGTTTAAAGAAGCAATTTCTACTGGGTCTTCTATTTTAGGAATAATTAAGCCTTTAAAGCTTTTGACAGTTTCTTTAAATATATTGATGTCTTTTTCGCCATGACTTGTATTCATGGGGTTGATTCGTATAAAAAAAGGTTTAGTAATTTCTGTAGAAGACAAGTAATCAGCTAAAGCCTCTCTTGTTTCCTTCTTATATTCTTCTGGGACGGAATCTTCGAGATCAATTATTAAACCGTCTGCTTCGGAGCTTTCTGCTTTCTGAATCCACTCTAGCTTATTAGCTGGAACGAATAGAGGGCTTACAGGAAAAGAATTCAAAACAGTACCTAATTTGAACTTGACAGGAACTTCCTCTCTTTTTCTATCAAGAAGTCCACTACATCGAGAATTTCTTTTGTGCTTACCTCTCTTGTTCCTGAAACTTTGTACTTTCCATTAACAATTAAAGTAGGCACCCCAGTTATAGACCATTTTCGCATTCTATTGTCAGCTTGTTTTAATGCATTATTCACACCAAATGATTTTGAGATAGAGAGATATCTGTCTTTTTCAATTCCAAATCCTTTAAAAAAATATTCAAGCTCCGAATTACCCGTCAAAAACCTACCCTCTCTTTGAATTGCTGTAAAGGCAGCGGGGATAATTTTTTCTTCAATGCCTAAGGCTTTAGCTGAATAAAATAAACGAGCATGAGTTTTCAGGGTAGGATTCCAGGTTGCATGAGATTTCCAAAAATCTACATCATTAGAAAGAGCTTTTTTCCAAGGCTGTATGTAAGATTCAAGAGCATAGCAATGGTTACAGCCAAACCAAAACACCTCAACAACTTCTACTTTAGTAGGGTCTCTCGTAATCGAAGGGGTATCGAGTAACTGATAATGCCTTCCTGCAATATAATCTTCAGCTTGAGCACAAGATAGAAAAAAGACTAGAAATAACCAACAGGTAAAACCTCTAACTGATGAATATTTAGTAAAGACCATTTATGAAACTCGCTAACGCCTCTATTTCTTTATCGTCAAGCTTATAAGCTATAGAAACCATAATGGCAGATTCTTCAGAATACTGTCTCTCACCTAACCTATATTCTTTTAGGGTTTTGACAATATATTCAGGCTTCTGACCGCTTAGAAGGGGGTATCCTGCCTGACTATTTCCTAAACCCCTGGGAGAGTGGCACGCAGTACAAGCTGGTATACCTTTTTCCATACTACCAGCGTAATAAAGCTTAAAACCTTTATCTACTAAATCTGCAGAAGTCTGACCTACTTTACTCTTTTGACTAGAATAATAAGCGGCTAAGTCTAAAAGATCTTGATTACTGTAACCGTCAAGTTGACCGTTCATCTCAGCGATATACCTTTCTTCAGATTGTATTAATTGTAATTGCTTATAAAGGTATTTCGTATTTTGACCAGCTAGAGAGGGCCATAAACCAACCACGCTATTTCCATCTTCTCCATGACAGGCTACACAGGTTTGAGATTTAGTCTTACCAGACCCTATGTCTCCTGCCCCCATGAGTAGGACTGTAACAAAGAGAGCTAACAACTTAGTTAAATTCATAGAAATGCTTGCGCTAAATGGTGATACGGGCGAGGATTATATACTAACCTTTGCCAGGTGTTTAAATTAAACATTACTATGAGTCCTACAAATTTTTTTGAAAACTGCAAGTTTCTCGTTAGTGGGTTTTCTTTAAAAGACCTACCTGAAGATACAGGATCTGAAGTGGCTTTCTGCGGCAGATCTAATTCGGGAAAATCTAGCCTTCTAAATTGTTTAACAAAAAAGAGAAAGCTTGCTAAAACCAGCAAAACACCCGGTAGAACGCAGTCCATTAATATTTTTTCTTTAGACGACTATGGTGAAAATAGGATTTCAGATCTTCCAGGATATGGCTTTGCCAAAGTCTCTAAACAAACCAAAAAAAGTTGGGGGAAATTAATAACAGACTATTTGAATTCAAGAAGAAGTTTAGTGGGACTAGTAATAGTAATGGATATTAGACAGCCATTTAGGGATTCAGATTTAACCCTGATCAACTGGTCACTACAAACAAAAACTCCTTTGTTAGTAATACTTAATAAGTCTGATAAATTGTCTAAAAGCAAAGCAAAAGAAGCTGTTACAAAAGCAAACCAGTTCCTTGATAGGATTGAAGTTAAATCTAAAGCTTTAAGCTTTTCTTCGAAAAAGAATATTGGGTTAGAACCTTTAACTGAGGAGCTCTTAAGATGGTTTGGTGTTTAAGGCCCCGAGTTACCTTGGGGAAGAACCCGGGGCATACATCATTTAACTAACTTAGGTATAAAATAAGACAAAAAATATTAGAAAAAGTTTCAAAAAAAATGTCAAAACAAAACTCTAAAAACTCTCCTCTGATCTTAGTAGATGGTTCTTCTTATCTTTATAGGGCTTACCATGCCCTTCCTCCCTTAATGAGTTCAAAGAATCAACCTACTGGAGCAGTTAGAGGTGTTATAAGTATGATAAATAAAATACTTTTAGACCATCCTGATAGCCTTCTGGCCGTAATCTTTGATGCTAAAGGAAAAACATTTCGTCATGAAATGTATAAAGCTTATAAAGCCAATAGACCTCCTATGCCAGAAGACCTGGTTAGTCAGATAGAACCCATTAATCGAATTATAGAAGCCTTAGGCATAAAACTATTGAGCATTGAGGGTGTAGAGGCAGATGATGTTATTGGGACTTTAGCTCAGCAAGCAAGTAATAAAGGCATAGATACAGTTATTTCTACTGGCGATAAAGACATGACCCAATTGGTTGATAAACATATAAAAGTTGTAAACACGATGAAAAATGAGCTTTTAGATGAGAAGGGGGTTAAAAAGAAGTTCGGCGTTGAACCAAAACTAATTATTGATTATCTCGCATTAATTGGCGACACATCTGACAACGTTCCTGGTGTAGAAAAGGTGGGCCCAAAAACTGCGACTAAATGGCTTTCTGAATATGGAAATCTAGAAAATATAATAAAAAATGCTGATGAGATTTCAGGGAAAGTAGGTGAAAACTTACGATCGGGCCTAGAGCAGTTAGAGCTTTCAAGGCAACTAGTAACAATTAAAAAGGATGTCACCCTAGATATTGATCTTAAAGACTTAAAAGTAGGCAAAAAAAACAAAGAATTATTAAAGGAAATTTATACAGAATTAGAGTTCAAAGCATGGTTAGAAGAAGAGCCTAAAAGTGAAGGTATTGAAAAAACAACCATAGAGTCTAAATACGAACTAATTACAAAAAATAAACAACTAGAAAAATGGTTAACTAAGATAAAGAAAAGCACAATAGTAGCTCTTGACACTGAAACTACTGGTTTAGACTACATGGATTCCAAACTGGTAGGAATTTCTTTATCGGTAAAACCTGGAGAGGCGGCATACATACCTTTAGCTCACTCACATGAAGAACAGTTGTCTGAAGAACATGTCCTCAAAAAATTAAAACCAATTCTAGAATCAAATAAAGCTAAGGTGGTTGGGCAAAATATTAAATTTGATAAAAATATTCTGTCCAGATATGGAGTTGAACTAGATTCAATTAAAAATGACACCATGTTGATGAGCTATGTACTAAATAGTACGGCATCTAGGCATAATATGGATGCCTTGGCTCAGCATTACCTTAATTATAAAACAACAACTTTTGAGGAAGTTGCAGGCAAGGGGGCTAAGCAGATTACTTTCGACCAAGTTCCAGTGGACAAGGCTCTTCACTACGCCTCTGAAGATGCAGATATTACTCTTCGTCTATATGAAGAACTAAAGCCCAGGTTAGAAGAAGAGCCTTCTTTAAACAAGCTTTTAGAGGAAATAGAGATACCTTTAATTGAGGTGCTCTCAGATATGGAGCGCAGCGGAACTCTAGTAAACGAAAAGGTTCTAAAGGCACAATCTAAAGATTTCAGCAATAGGATTAAAGGGCTAGAAGATAAAGCTTATGTTTTAGCAGGGGAAGAATTCAATTTAGGTTCGCCAAAACAACTTCAAGAAATCTTTTTTGAAAAACTAAATTATCCTGTCTTACAAAAAACACCAGGCGGACAACCTTCCACAGCAGAAAACGTACTTCAACAGCTTTCGGAAGATTATGAATTGCCTGAAATAATTTTAGAGCATAGAACTCTAAGTAAACTTAAATCTACTTATACTGACAAGCTGCCTTCACAGATTTCTTTAAACTCAGGAAGAATTCATACTTCTTTTAATCAAACTGGGACTTCAACAGGAAGGCTTTCTTCTTCAGACCCTAACTTACAAAATATACCGATAAAAACAGAAGATGGCAGAAGAATAAGGCAAGCATTTATCGCTGCCAAAGAATGTCAGCTCATATCAGCAGACTATTCTCAAATAGAACTTAGAGTAATAGCTCATTTGTCAAAAGACGAGGTTTTGATAAAAGCATTTAAAGAAGGGCAAGATATTCATTCAAGTACGGCAAGTGAAGTTTTTGGAGTTGGGATAGGTGAAGTTAGCGGTGACCAGAGAAGAAGTGCTAAAGCTATTAATTTTGGGCTCATTTATGGTATTTCTGCATTTGGTTTAAGTAAACAACTAGGCATAAATAGAAATTTGGCCGCTGAATACATGGATACTTATTTTTCAAGGTACCCAGGTGTAAGGAAATACATGGAAAAAACTAAATCAGACGCTAAGAAAAAAGGATTTGTTGAAACTATGTATGGAAGAAGACTTTACCTTCCTGAAATCTCTGCAGGCAACGCTATAAGGAGACAGGCAGCGGAAAGAGTTGCCATAAATGCACCCGTCCAAGGAACTGCAGCTGACATAATGAAAAAAGCTATGATTCAAGTGAATAATGACTTAAAAAATACAAAACTTGATGCTAAATTAATACTTCAAGTCCATGATGAGTTAGTAGTAGAGTCAAACCAGAAAGACGCCGAAAAGGTTTCTGGTATCCTGAGAAATTGTATGTCTAAGGCGGCAAATTTAGAAGTGCCTCTTGATGTTGAAATAGGTAAAGGAAAAAACTGGGATCAAGCCCATTAATAACAAAATGATATTTAGTTTCTTATTTCATAACTCTAGGCGAATTTTTGAAATCTTAGGTTTGGGTAGTCTTGGTTTAATATTAATAGCAGCTTATTTTGAACACGTTTTATTGCTTAAACCTTGTTTGCTTTGTTATGCCCAAAGGTTTTGTGTTTACCTAGTTATTCTTACCTGCTTAATAGCTTTCATAAATAAAAACCAGTCACTAAAAGTCTTTAGATTATATATAACGACTTCTCTGACTTTTCTAGTCTTTGGTATGTCGCTGGCAATAAGACAACTTTACCTTCAAAACCTTCCAGCTGATCTTGTCCCCACCTGTGGTCCAGACATAGACTATTTATTTGATACCCTTCCTTTAGT